>Ga0210400_10000326_pt1 | contig 55448 bp, 70 predicted proteins | sample IncBWH26MmetaG_FD_155456 | JGI IMG/M metagenome (GOLD analysis project Ga0210400, IMG submission 155456) | Forest soil microbial communities from Barre Woods Harvard Forest LTER site, Petersham, Massachusetts, United States - Inc-BW-H-26-M | ecosystem: Environmental > Terrestrial > Soil >...
GCGCGTGGTGTACGGAAAGAGTGTACCACCCAGTGTAGCTCTCGGTGGTCGTCGGGTCATTCATAAAAATACTCGCGGCATACCACATGTATTCGGCTCATCGATGGCGGGGACTGTTGATCGTGTTGGGATTGTTTGGCCTATTTGTCGCGCCGAACATAGCCCTTGCTCTGGCCTATATCGTCGGCTAACAATGGCTTCAAGCGATCGCGGGTACGTAACTTGGCACCGGAAGTGGCAACGGACGAAAGTCCGTGAGGCTGAGATCGGATGCCTTTTCGACGAGATACAAAATCTCGTCGAACCGATCGAACGCCTAGACACGGAGAGTCTAGGCAGGGCGGCAGCCAAACCATGGATGGTGAAGCGTTGCGGTCGAAGTCATGCTTTCGACTCGCCGCTGTCGGGCGAGTACATGGGTGAGCAACACTGTTGCAAACGAGGAGTCCGGGCTGGACCGCAGCGAAGCACGGACAGCGTAGCGTTAGCGGTACGAACGGCTCGACCAGACGGAGAACAGATGCGTATCGACGGGAAGTGTCACTGCGGCAATATTGCCTTCGTGCTCGACTGGCCAGGGGAACTGTCCGAGATCGCAGCGCGCGAATGTGGCTGCTCATTTTGCGTCAAGCACGGGGGAGTGTGGACGTCGAATCGAGAGGCAAGGCTGTCGGTCTCCCTGCATTCCCCGAGCCTCGTTTCAAAATACGCATTTGAAACCAGGACTGCGACGTTTCATGTTTGTACCCGCTGTGGCGCGGTGCCACTTGTCACCAGTGTAATTGCGAAGCGTCTTTACGCGGTCGTCAATGTGAACACATTTGAAGGGTTGGGCTCGCTGCATGTAACTCGGCAGCCGGTCAGTTTTGATGGAGAGGAACAGCAGTCGCGTCTTGCGCGTCGAGAGAGGAATTGGATTGCTGATGTTCGCATTGCCGAGGGGACTGTCTAGGCGCCCGAAGCTAAGGCTTGTGTCGGAGGCGTATTCGGATGTGATTATGCGTCTGAAATTCCTATGATGCCTGGCGAGTGGAGCGATAACAGGCGCCAGGCGGCGAAAAAAAAGCGGCGAGGAAGATCGGATGTGTAAATTGCTGGTTGCCGATAGATAATTTGGACTCGTGATCGACGGCAGCGTAAGACTTTAGTGGGAACACAAGGCCAGAATCGTGTCGGATGACAGGGAAAGCGCACGTCGAAACCTCGATTATCAAGCGCGTTCAAGAGAGTACGCGCTCGTGGGAATCCCGGCCTACACGGTATGGTCCGCGAGAAAACTCGAGGAGGGCGAGTCTCCGGCATTTATCGCTCACCTTGATGCGATGGCTATGTGGCTCTTGCCGGAAGAGGTGTCCGAAATCGGCGAATCTGTATTTGAAGAGCTTCTTGCGGACGTGAAGGAAGCCGTTTCGAAGTGGGAGTGGCCGAGCCAGGCAAAGTAGCCGGAAATGGGGTCGTCGGTCGCTCTAGGAGGGAGGTGATGGAGATAAATCAGCTTCGTTTGTCATCGGCGCAAGTCGCTCAAGCTCATCGTTGGCGTGCAAGGTACTGATTTATGTACGCGCGGTGGCTAATTGGAGCTGAGATTGTGGCGGTTGCGATGCTCATTTATTGCGCGAGTATCGCGGGTGGGTTGCGATTTGAGGGAATACACACTGGTTTCGACGAATCCTTCGACCCAACCTCACGTATTGCATATTTTCTTTGGCAGTCCCGGGCGCGCGAGTTTCTCCTATTCCTAACGGTGCTGTGGTTTACATCCTTGGTGCTCGCTGTATATGCCAAGACTCGAGCAGGTGACTTTGAAAACATGATTTCGAAGTGCGGTTCTCGACGTGCCATAGCGATGGCATTAGTTCTTCCGCTCGCCGCTGTTTTGGGCGGGTTTGTGTTTGGTTTGGAAGTGGGCCTTGGGTTGTGAACACTCTAACGGGTGGCTTGATCGATCTGCGCGGTCTAGCTTCGCGATCGCTTCGATCGGCGTAAACGCAACGTCGCGGCGCTCTATCTCGTCGTTAGGAGCCTACGATGTCCTACGATGTAGTGGCCGTCATACCAATGTTCTGCTCGGCCTTTCTCGGCACGGGGAGTTTTGAAGAAGGGAAGGTTGCCTTTCAATCTTCCATTCCGGTGGCCACAATGGACTACTCGGTAAAGTCATTGCAGTATCTCGATGAGTACCTTGATCTCCTGCAAAGCCGAAAATCAGAATTTAGTGGGCCAGGGCTACACGAATACGGTGCTCGCCGCGGGATGCTATCTAGGTGAAGTGATCGATCGCAGCGTTTCGCTGTTTGGTGGGCTTCCGTCTTTTGTTCAATCGCCCAAATCCGCATGGATCGATACTGTCTCCCGCGGGTTGGAAGACGCTTGGCTTAAGTTTTTTGATCGTCGGCTTGACGATGGCTGCGATCGGGCTGGGGCGGGGGAAATATGAGCTCTTGGGAGCGGCTATCGGCTTAAGTGTACTTGGCTTGGGTAGTGCTCTCACGGAAAGGGCAGTCTCCGGCAAATTATCGCCGTCGCCGGTCTTTCCGCCGGAAACGTCACTCCTGTGGATGAAGGGGTTTGTGCCGGCCGGTTTTCTAAGCGGCATAGAAATCATGAATGACAATCTGACTCCGATGGAATTCGTGGTTTCGGGGCTGCAGAACTGCGTTGGTCTTAAGGAGACGGACGCGATACGGACGATGCTGGAGATACATAGAAAGGGAAAGGGCGGGATTTTGTTGCCGATGCGATCGTTTGAAGAGTCGCGGCGCGTTGCGGAGTTAGTCACGGCGGAGGCTCATAGCAAAAATCATCCGTTGGTGTGTCGAGCGGTGAGGGTTGAGTGATGTCAGTCGGCGTTTCTTCGTCGATCAATGCATCGGATCCGATCAATTGGCCCAGCGCACCTCGCGACAGGATCCGGGAGGAATTCTTCGCTGAAGCATTGGTGCCGGCGACGGCGTTGCTCGAGGTGTCGCTATTGCCGCAGCCGATCCTTTCCCTGGCGCGGCACTGTCCGCTGCGCCTTCACCGCCGCAATTATTCGCGCGTTGCGGCGAGAGTTGTTTCGAGCAGGGATTCGGCTTCGGCAAATATTTCGGGCTGCGTGGCTCGATAGTGTTCGGCCTGCTCGATCAGCGTTGAGCGGGAGCGATTGAACAGGCGCGCGGCAGCTGCGGCTGTTGCGCCATTGCGAGTGGCCAGCACGGTGGCAAGTACACGTGCCTTGCTCACCGCGCGCTTGCGAGAATCGGTTAGCATGTCGTCATACGAGACTTTGCAATAGCCTGCGACGGTGCGCGCAATCGTTTCGATGCTGGGGCGCGGGGTTTGCGTCGCATGGTCGGCCACGAGCTCAGCCGCAGCGAAATCAGCTAAAGCCTTAAGGCGATGCACGCGTGGCGGACGGCGTATGAACGCTTCAATGACCCGCGGCGAAATGTCTTCCAATTTGCGGCGCCGATACGTGGCGGGATTTGGAGCGCCGACACTCAGCGAGCTCAAGACGCGATCGGTATTAATCCACGGCAGTGAGTTTCGTATGAAATAGGCACTGTCGGCGGTCCAGACCCGCGTGAATGTACTTGACGTGACTGCGGACGGCGCGATGGCGGGTTCTTCCGATCGATGCAACCAGAACACAAGATCGTCGAGAAAAGCAGCGTTGCCCAGCGGAATAGCAGTGTAGTGCCTGAAGAGGACGCCGCTCAAGCGTCGGGTCTTGCGCAGTCGCGTGGCATAGGCGCCCGCAATTTGATGCGCGATGGTGCCCAAGGATGCGTGCAGGACTTGCAAAGCGAAGCGCATTTCGTTGCCTTCGCAGCGGCAGGCGTAAATTGCGCCGCCACACCAGAACAGCATGCGGGCGGCGATCAACCCCAGCGCGCGCCAGTCCTCCTCGGTTTGTACCAGCGCGTCGCGTTGACGCGCGCGTAGCACGAGTTGTACCAGCGTTTCCGCTGATGCTGAAGCAGGGTTGGCGCCCATTCCTTAGGTCCTTCGAGTACATGGCCGATAATCTAATCGGTGTGAGGGATTGCCTGGCATCGTCGTCGTTGAAGATTAAGGTTCCGAGCACCTCCCAGTGGCAGCCTTGTTTTTCGGCAAATACCCGAACAAGTCGCTTCGCTCCAACGCGAAATAACGGAAATCCAAAATGCGGCGCGGATTGTGTCACTAGATTCACAGCGGCAACAGGGGTAATTGCCCGTTTTGCGAAATTTAGTTTTCTGTTTGCGCTTTTCTCTGATCGACACAGAGCCCGCGATGCTCGACGCTCTGGTTCGTCAATGCAAGCGGAAAGGAGTATCGCTTGTCGCGGCCACTCAGGCTCGATTTTCACGGCGCGATTCATCTCGTGCGGATGTGTGGCCAACAGGGCTTCAACATCTACTTTGACGCGAGCGTGCTCGCGCGCCCATCTGTCGAACGCTGGCGCGGCGTGCCGCGTTTGTTGCGCTTTTTTAGTCTGCTGGATGCGTGCTGTTGGGAATGCGGCGCACAGTTGTTCGGTTATTGCGTCGAGCCGAATGAGGCATCATTGGCAATGCGAACCCTGGGCGCGCCGCTCGAGGCGCTCATGCAGCGTCTGGGCGGGCGCTATTCACGCTATTTGCATTTAACAGATGCACTCCCGAAGCATGTGGCCGCCTTCGCGGCGCGCTATGAATCCAGAGTGGTAGCGCCGGAGTATCTGCCCTATGCGGTTCGCAGGGTGCATGCGCGACCCTTGAGCGTAGGTCTGGCCCGACGCGCGATCGATTATCCCTTCAGTTCGGCTTCGGCGTATGTGGACGAGCGCGCGCCGGTGCATTTGGACACGGCTGTGGTGTGGCGAGCGCTCGAGCAGAAAGGGTTGTTCGGCCTGCAGGGCTACCGGGGATTCATGGAAAAGGCTGAGACGCCGTATGTGACGCAGCTATTCGAGCAGGGTTCGCCACTCGATGCACGGGTGGTGGGCGACCGAGCCTTTGTGGTGAAGGCGCGTGATGCGGCGGGGCACCGGGCGGCACCGCCATTTCGCGAGCAACTGATCGGGGGAGTTGCGGAACGGCTGGGCGTAAGAGTGGAAGACTTGTTTGGGCACGGCCACGAGGCGGTGTTGGGGCGGGCGTTGGTGGCGTGGTTCGCGCTCAACTCCGGCAGCGCGAGCGTGCGCGAGGTGGGGACGTGGTTCGGGGTGAGCGGTGCAACCTTGGGCAAGGCGATACGACACTATCGGGATGTGGCGCCGGCGTTATTTCACGACGCGCCTCCGGGGCTCGACCTGGATCACCAGGTGGATGAATAGGCGGTCGGGGTTCTTGTCTGGCACGGGGATGTGGTTCGAATCGCGGTGCAAGGTGCATGCGTGGCACTCGCGCGATCGCGCGTTTACGCATCCTCGATGCACGAGGAGATGTGTCGATTATCTATGCAGGGCGGTTTTTTTACGGCGTTTCATGGCTCTATGGAGAGTCGGAGAGCCCAACGGTGAAGAGAAAATGTCGTCCGAAAAAAGAGTTCGGCAATAGGGCAGTTGACGAGGCGCTGAGCCTTGGCGCTAAGGTGGTTGGGCTACCGCGGATAGCAAGGACGTTTTTCTTAAAGTCAGACAAGGAGATTCACATGACGACGAACCAACCGGTGGAATTGGGCAAGGCATCTGAGGAGACGAAACATTTGGGGACGGGCCTCGGAGACAGCATCTTCGTTCCTGACTCAATTCCGGGAACCTGAGTTGCCAGGTGGCGGATGCGCAGAAATGCGCATCCGCTCTTCGGCGATCCCAGAAATGAACTCGATGATCGACGGATGGGACATGACGCTGACCATTGCTCCGCACGTTCATGTGTGCGTCACCGCCGAAGGCTCGGTGCTTTTGGATTTGAAGCGCGACAAGTATCTTGGATTGGGCAGAGAAGATACGGAATTGCTGGCTGCCGCGATTAGCGCATGGCCTCGGCCGCGGTGGGACTATCCGGAATCTCGATCGAGTTCGGCGGCGGCGGTGTCCAAGGCGGATGCGCTGTGCCGGACCTTGGCGGCGGACGAATTGCTGTTGAAGGGGAAGGGAGACTGCGGGTACAGGGTGGCACCGTCCGTCGACTATATGAAACGGGACTGGATCTCAATCGGGGATGAGATTGAGGTCGATGCAGACGTGACGCCAAAGCATATCGCGAATTTCATGACGGCGTTTACATTGGCCCGATGTTCGCTGGCATGGCGGCAGTTCTGGTTCACCGTAGAGACTGCGCGCCTTAACAAGACCGAACGCAATACAAACGCTCACGTTGCTCTCGAGGAGGTGGCGGCGCTGGTGGGAGTGTTTCGTCGGCTGCGGCCATTTGCGTTTGCAGCTGAAGGGCGTTGTCTACTGCACGCGCTCACCTTAATCAAATTCTTAAGCCGCTATGGCTTCTACCCCGATTGGGTCATCGGGGTGGCGATGCGGCCTTGGGCCGCCCACAGCTGGGTACAATGGGGAGACTGTTTGCTCGACACAAATCCGGAGAAGGTGTGCCGATTCACGCCGATTCTGGTCGTGTGAAGCGCTCATGTTCCGATACATGGCGTTGATTTGGGATCCGCAGTCGCCGGAAGCGGCACATGGTGCTATTGAGCTCGAAGAGAAAATCAAAGCGACCGCGACCGCCTGGGTGGTTACATTCAAGGTACCGGGAATTCATGTTCTGATGTCTGACTCTTCAGGGTGTTTCGGCGCACATTTGCTTTGTGACAATGCAGGGGTCGTCGTCGGTGAGGTCTTTGCAAGACTGAAGGACTTGCAGGGTGACGACACGGCATACAGGGCGAGATTCAATCGTTTTGAAACGTACCAGGCGCTTAGGAGCCATGGGCGCAGCTTGGTCAGTGAGTTCTGGGGCAATTACGTGGCAATTGTCGTGGATGGGGACGCCGCGCAGACCGGGCAACCTACCGGTGGGCAGCGCGCGACTTACGTCCTCAAGGATCCATCCGGTACGCTGCCTTGCAACATAACGGAGCATCATGGCATAAAGCTGCTGTTCTCGTCGCTAGAGGACTGCCGGAGCATCGGGCTGTCCTTTCCAGTCAACTGGGAATTTGCCAGGACAAGAGCGGTGCATGGCTTTTTCGATACCGAGGTTCCCACGCTGTTGGGAGTATCGACCGTGCACCGCGGCGAATGTTTGAGACTAGACTGGAAAGGCCGGCTCGTGTCTCGATCGCTGTACTGGCATCCCTTGCATTTTGCGCATGCCTGGGACCTCATTACGGATTCGGTGACCGCCGCAAAAGCGCTACGAGCGACCGTGGGTAGTTGCGTGAATTCCCTGGCCAGGCACCATTCTCGTCTTCTAGCGCAGACCTCGGGTGGCCTGGATTCATCGATAGTGCTGGGCTGCTTGGGAGCCGCGCCGAGTAAACCGAGTATTACTTGCTACACCGGTTACGCCGTGGATTCGGTTTGCGATGAGCGGCGCTGGGCGCGCCACGCTGCAAAGTGCGGTGGCCACCGGCATCTTGAAATCTGTCAGGATCCTGGCGAGATCGTTTTTCGAGACGCGCATCGACTCGCGCCGAGCGTGCAGCCAGCGTCGTACTATTCCCATTTGCGAAGAGGCTCCTTGGAACGCGAGATAGCCGCGGAGTGCGGAGCAACCGCAACGTTTACCGGCGACTCGGGGGATTCCACGTTGTGTGCAAACACGTACAGTTTTGCAGCGGACCATAGCTTAAGGCGGCATTTACTTGGAATGCGGACGCTCAAGACGGCGTTGCGAGTCGCTTCGCGGCGAGACCAAACCATTTGGCAAGTGTTGGCGCGGGCCGTACGACGCGAGGTCTTCGGCGCCGGAAAGGCCGATGCGCTGCGTCGACAATCAGGATTCAATCGCTTGGTCGCGCCTACGCTTAAGAGAGAGACGGAAGGCAAGAACGACCAAATGAATATATGGGCGAGCATCGAGCCCATATCCGAGGAGATACGGCTGCGACTGGGCACGCTGGCGTTTCCGCCAGACTTTTACGATCTATCCACGTCAACAAAAAATCCCGCGCCGCACGCGATTTCGCCTCTGTGCGCACAGCCTGTGATGGAAATTTGTCTAAGAATTCCTGTCGATGTGCATTTCGACGCCGGCCGCAGCCGTGGTTTGGCGCGCCGCGCCTTTGCAGACGTCGTCCCGGAAGCCATTTTGCGACGTCAATGGAAGGACCGACCCTTGCTGTTCTTTGATGAGGTCATTCAACGCAATCAGGGATTCATTCGCGAGCACTTACTGGATGGAGCTCTGGCAAAAGAGGAGATTCTAGATCGTTCGGCGGTGGAGTTGGCTTTGAAAAGCGGGCCGACTCGCAGCACCGCTATAAGTGCTGAAATTATGAGTCATCTTGACTTGGAGCTATGGATTCGGGATTGCGCTCGAGCCCTTTAGCCTATGCCATCGGGCATATTGCTCGCGCTTTTCAGGATTGGTGTCTTCCAGGCCGGTGAGCCAAAACTCCAGCCAGTCGATCGCCATCTCTTGGATGGCGAGGATCTGTTGCGGATTCTGCGGAGTATGCGCGGGATGGGTATTCGCCATGGGCATCATATACATTTGCGCCGGCTTATGAAGGCGGCGCAGGCGGCTGTAGATCTCCCACTCCCCGATAATCTGAGCAATCCCGGCTGACTGCCCCACCATCAGGAGAGGCGTGTTGATGTGCTCGGCGTTGAACCCCGGCGCATGCGCAAGCCATCCTTGCAGGCTGGGGCCAAAGGCGGGGCCGCCATTTAACTCGACGTCCATGTCGCGCCAATTGCCGAGCGCCGACTGAAAGTAGCTCGGATCGTAATTGTCGCCCGCGATGGCTGCGGCAAAAGGGAAGCTCGAGTGGGCCAACGTGTATTCGACCCAGTAGCCATTTCGGCTGAAACCAACGAGAGCGATTTTATTCTCGTCAGCCAAGCCTGCGGCGGAGAGTTGTCGAGCCAAGCTTTCGAATGCGACTTGGCGGTCCTCGGCCTCTTTCACTCCTTGCCCAGCGTGCAGCACTTTGAGCTCCAAGACGGCCATATCGCGGGTGGCGAGCAGTTGTCCCGGGTAACAGGCGATCTCGGTGGGACCCAAGCCCATGCCCGCGTCACTCCAGTCGCCTTGGAGCGTGAACTCTTCTGCCCCAAAGGTGGCGGGACCATAGGTAGATTGAATGACCAATGGATACTTCGTGCCGGGTTTATAGTCAGCCGGATAGATGAGTTGTGCGATCCATTGCTGCCCGGTGGGGAGCGTACCGGACATGCGCTCGACGCGACCGAGCCTGAAGTTCGCTAAAAGATGGGGATTGGGATCGAGAATTAAGCGACTTTCGCCTGTGTTGGTGTCAACGGCAAAGACTTGCGGCGGTGTATTTAAGGACTGGCGAATTTCCAGCCGAACTGGGGCGACGCGGAGCGTCGAAGGCTTGGCACTGTCAATCACGAACAGCTCCCGCCAATCTCCGTTCAATCGAGTGAAGCGCTGAGTGCGAAGATCTGCGCCTAGACTATTCGCGGCGACGATCTCGATTTCAGTCGCTGAGACCCACTGGATTTTCAGAATGGAGCGATCGGTCAGGTCGATCGGCAACACGTGGTATTCACCGGACTTCACATCGATCGTTGCGGCAGCGTTGCCCGTGAGGCCGATGGGATTATTGGATTCCAAGGGCAGATAGGTCGGTGCGAGCAGGACCGTGTCATTTGTCGGCGACCAATGAACATGCCCGCGGCTACTGAAAGGGGAGTTCCACAACGTATGCGATCCGCTGTCTTGCAAATCAACGACGGCGTACCTCACTGGCAAACGAATTCTCTGGTGGCTGGTGAGTCCTGCCTGGAGATTTGGGTTGGCGTACTGCTCCCAGCCTTCAGGGCTCGACGTGACGCCAACCGCGATGACTGCGTAGCGGCCCGTGGGCCCCACCGAGAGGTCACGATAGTACGGATGGCTGGGATCGAATTGACGGCCATCGAGATACAGCGGCTTGGTTTGACCGTGCGATCGAATGAACCAAGTATTTTTGAACATAGTCTCTGGCTTAGAACTGTCCTCGATATGGCCCTGCAGAATAGAGAGACCATCGCTGTTGTCTCCGATGGTAAAGCCGTGCGCCCAGAGCTGTTCGGCAGCTGTTGTGGATGCTGGAACCTGCGAATTGAACAAAAGTGTGCCGTCGGGGCTCGATACGAATGAGAACAGATCGCTCCGTGAATGCGTCAGGAATCGATGCTTGCAGGTGGCTAGGTCCACTGACATGATTTGCCGCACGGCGTGTGCGTCGCTCCATAGAAAGGCGATATGGGTGGAATCAGACCAGCGGATGATGTTGGAGGCCTCCGGATCGGCTTGGGCGGCTTGAGAACTGGTAAGAGATCCGAGACCGGTAGTGAAGAGATGGGCGCAGCTTTTCGGATGCGAAGCGGCCTCAAGCGAGGTGAGGGGGCCGGTGAGCAGGGCCATCCATACGCCGTTGCCTTTGACGTCGCCGTAGACCAACCGAATCAAGTAGCGCTGGCCATCGGGCGACGCGAAATCATCTCCGGTAGGTTGTCCTGGACCAACCTGATTGCCGACAATACGGACCGTGGTCACGGCGTCAGCGGGAGTCAGTTGGCGTTTTGCGCCGAGTGCCAGCGTGGATGCCGCCAGCAACACGATCGCACCGGCGACTCGGGTCGCTACCACAATTGACGGACTTGCAGCGACACGATACGGCCGCGCGGATCCGCATTGGTCGGATCGTAGTTGACCTTTTCTCGCGAGAACGAGGTGTGTGGGGGGTCGGAATTCAGCGCATTGATAATGCCCAAGTTCAACGTCGTACCGGTGGCGCGAATCAGCCAACTTGTGTTTAGGTCGAGTGTGGTGAAGGAGGCGATGCGCCCTGGAGGCAGAAGATTGCTGTCGGAGTAACCGTTGGCGTAATTCACGGCGACGTTGGTGCTGACAACGCCGTTTGACCAGCCGCCGCCGGCGCGAAGTCGGAACTTGAGCGGCTGGCCGTAAGTGTTGACGAGCTCGGTGCTCGTGCACGTGTCGCAAAATGTGGTTGCGAGTTCTCGGATATATGTCGCGTTGAGATCCAGCACCAACTTGTCGGTGTTACCGAGCGCGATCTGCGAATGGCCGCCGAGGTCGATTCCATCAGTGGTCTCTTTGGCGGCGTTTGTCGCGGTGTAGGCATATCCGTATCGGATGCCGGCGAGACCTGTTTTGCCGGGAGAAAGATCGAAGAGTTGCTGCGGTGGGTTGAGACTGGCGACGAAGGCCTTGACGGCTGCGTCGTCGGGGAATGGCCTGATGAGTGGGCCGTAGACTTGCGGATTGAGAAAGACACCCGCGTTAATCGGCGGGACGATGATCCGGTCGCGGTAGACGATCCGATAATAGTTGACCGAAAGGCGTGTATTGGGAATCGCCGTCGGTGTGAAGTCGAGTCCGGCAGTGATATTTTTGGATGCTTCGGGTCTCAGTGTTGGATTGCCAAAGAACAGCACCGGGGTGTTGCCGGAAGGATCGCCCGGTTGTGGGAAACCGCTTTCGATGACGGCGCGCGTCGCTAGTTTGGCGTTGAACAGGGCAGTGGGGTCGGGCGCGCGGAATGAGGTGCTGTAAGCCGCTCTGAATCCCAGTTGATCAATGGGCGCCCAAAACACGCCGAAACGTGGATTGGTCTTGGCGCCGAAGTCCGAATAGGAATCGTTGCGCACGGCCGCTGACACATCGAGTTTTCTGATGGCGGGGATGCCGTTGGCGGTGCCAATCAGGGGTGCATAGAGCTCGGCGAATACAGCACGTACGTGTCGCGAGGTAGGCAGGGTCAAGTTGACGAAGACTTCCTCGGCGGAGAATTCCTCTTGGCGATAGGATGCTCCCACGGCGGCTTTGACGCTGGATGAGCCCGAGGACCACAGAGTGCCGTCTAGCTTGAGGTCTCCTTCTTTGATGGTATCGATCGCGCGGGCGTAAGGCTGGCCGTTGACATAGGGCGGTTCGGCAGGGGTGAAGATCTCGGAGGAGAGCGTGTTGATGCGGCTGAAGAGGCCGCTGCCCTCGAGGTGCCAATCGCCGAGAGGTTGCCAGCGAATACCGGCGCTCGCGGAAGCGGCGTTGCTGGAACTGGCGATGACTTGCGTGGGCCCTTCGGTAAATGAACGGTTTCCGGCGTTGTGTTGATAAAGCGCGTCGGCAAAGACTTCCACCGAATCCCTAAGAAACTGATGACCACTCAGCACCGCGGAATAGCGTTTGGTGGCGGGATACACATCGGTTGGCGGAGGCAGCGCAGCGGTGAACGATCTTTGGTCGGAGCGGATCGCGTTGGAGTCGTCGAATTGGAACACGCCCAGCAATCCCCCCGTGCCCCAGCTTCTGCCGGCGGATTGGCTGATTTGTTTCACCTCGCCGCCGCCACGGGCCAAGGTGTCAAGCCGCGCGCTGGTTTCTTGGCCGTTGAAGTCTTTGCGCAGAATGATGTTGACCACGCCGCCAACTGCGTCTGCGCCGTACACGGCCGAGGATCCGTCGGTGAGCACGTCGACGCGTTCAATAGCGCTCAACGGAATCATCGATAAGTCAACGCCGGTGCCAAAAGAGGAGGCGGCGACCCGGTGACCGTCGATCAGGGTCAGCGTTGAACTGGCGCCTAGGCCGCGAAGATTCGCGGCGGTGGAATTCTCAAGGTTGTTGAAGATACCAGATACGCCGGAGAGGATGCCGTCGGCACTGTTGGTGCCGCTTTTGACGTTTTGCGGCAACGCCGTGATGAAATCCGAAAGAGTGGCGTAGCCTGAGCGATCAATCGCGTCGCGATCAAAAGTGAGCAGCGGCACGGTCTTATTCTCGACGCCTGAGATGTTGGTGCCGGTGACGACGATTTCTTCGAGTCCGGGGGTTTTGTTGTCGTCGCCGGCGCTGATATTGCTCGACGGCGGATTGACGTCCTGGGAGGTTGGCATTGTGTCCGGGTGCGCGTACGCGAGTCGCATGACGGCGGCGGTCCGCCCGGAGTTTGAGTCGGTGGTGGACGATGCGCTGTCGAGCACTTGAATGGTGTTTTCGTTGATGTTCACGGCCTTGAGGTGGGTGCCGCGCAGGATCAGCGAGAGGGCATCCGGTACGGTGTACTCGCCCTTGATGGCGGGGGCTTGCAGATGCTTGACGCTGGCGGGGTCGTAGGAGAGGTTGCAGTTGGCTTGGATGGCGAAGTCGCGTAGTGCTTTGCCCAAGTCTTCGGCGGGGATGTCGAATCGGGACTTGGATTCAGTTGCCGCGGCGGGCAGGGATAGAAGAAGCGCAACCGTGAATGCAAAAGCGCGACGGCCGCGCGATGAGCGGAATTTCATCATCATCCCCCTTATATGTCAGCCTTAAAGATTCAAGACGTGACAGGGGTGCAACAATGGATCAGGGGGCGGTGAGTTTTATTTCCTCCGTAGTCTCGAAGATGCGGAGTTGATAAGCGTTTGCCATGGCGCGGGCAAAACTGTCGGGGTCGCCGATGCGAAACACGCCGCCGACGCGAATTGTGGTGGGGACGTTGGTGTCAATGGTGAGTCGGCGCTTGCCGTAGCGGTTAAATTCCCTGGCGGCATCGCGGATGGAGGTGTCCTCGAAGATCAGCTGGCCGTGCTGCCAGGCGGTGACCTTGCCGATTGGCGGAGCATCGAGAGCATCGGCTTTGTTGGCGGCGAAGCGCAGGCGCTGGCCGGGCGTCAGGAGTGTGATCGCATCGCCCGGCTCGATGGGAAGAATGTTGGGGGTGCTGAGCGGTTGGATGGCGATCCGGCCTTCGATCAGGGTGACGGTGAAGGAGGGATCGAGGGAGTCTTCGCGGCGCACTTCGAAGCTGGTGCCAAGCGCGATCACCTTGCGGGAACCTAAGATGACCACGAAAGGTCGGCTTTGGTGCTTGGTGACATTGAACAGGGCCTCGCCTCGGGTGAGAGTGGTCTGACGGACCTCATTGGTGTACTGGACAAGGAGGCGCGAGTTGGCGTTCAGTGTGACTTGTGTGCCGTCGGCAAGATCCACAGTCTTTTGTTCGGCGTAGCCGGTGGAAAGGGCGGGGGCTTTGAGCCAGTAGAAGCCGGCGGCCAGCAGCAGACATAGCGCGGCGGCGCCGGCGAAGGTGTAGGCAGGTACGCGGTGCGATCTTTCAGACCGATCGGACAAGGGAGCTTGAAGGTTGCCAGTGCGCTGCCAGGCCTCGGTGGCGAGCTCAAACGCTTGCGAGTGACGAGGGTCCTCGGCGAGCCAGCGGCGCAAGCCCGCTTCAAGTGCGGCGTTGCGGTCGGGGCCGTGTAGATCGGTGACCCAGACCGCCGCTTGGGCGCGGATGGCGCGTTGTACGAGTAGATCAGAGGTGTCGGTCATTCGAGCGCAGCGTGTTCCATTACGACCAAGAGCGCGCGGGCTATATGGCGGCGGATGGTGATGTGGGAGATATTGAAGTGCGCGGCAATCTCATCATAGCTGTAGCCGGCGCGGTGGGCGAAGTAGATCTCACGGGTGCGCAGGCTCGCTGCCTCGAGCAGTGCGCCGATGCGATTTAGGCGTTGCTCGGCGTCGATCGATTTTTCGGGCGTGAGAGGTTCGATGAGCACCGGGCTTGCGCGCTCGAAGGAGAGTTCGCGACGCGCTTCGCAGCGGCGGTGCAAGTCGATGGACAGATTTTGCACCGCGTGGGTCAGGAAGGCCTCTTCGTTGACCACGGGTACTTCGGCACGGCGGTAGCGATGCAGGCGCAGCATGGCCTCTTGAATGAGGTCTTCGGCGTCCTCGTGCGAGCGCCCCTTGCGCCTCAAGAAATTCAGCAGGCGCTCGAAATGCGCGGGGCGGGATTTCATTGCGAGTTCGGGGCGGCCGAGGAGGTTTTGGCCTCTTGTCGCAGCACGGGGATTTCGCGGGGTGCCGTAACGCCCAACCGCACGCGATCGCCGGCAATATCGAGCACCATGACCTGAATGTCGCGACCGATCATCACGACTTGGCGCGGGTGACGGGTGAGGATGAGCATGTCCGTTTACTCCTGCGATCAACATTATAGTGTTTGTGCACTATCGTGTCTAAAGAGCGGGCACGCAATAGCCGAAATTCGACATTCTAGTGTCTAGACAGTCTGGTGTCGATGCCGCGATTGTGGATGCGTGAATTTTGACGACACTCGGCTCGAAATTGGTGCAGGCATTCGCGAATGGCGGACGCGACTGCACCTGACTCAAAAAGAGCTGGCGAAAGCGGCCAGGGTGCACGTCAATGCCGTAGGCCGGGTGGAGCGGGGCGAGGCGAACCCCACTTTAAAGCTGCTGTGGAAGATTGCGAACAAACTAAAGATCTCGGTGGTGCAGTTGCTGTTGGGGCCGGCGCGGGAATAAGGTGAGCGGCGCCAAGTCGCCGGAAGCAATTTCTTCAAGTCCCACGGGCAGTTACACATTCTAATGTCTAGACAGTATTCTGTCGCAGGACGGAGTCTTGGGGGGTGCGCTCAAGATCGATATTGCGGGCTTTGGGAGAGGAAATCAGGGAACGGCGCGCGCGGAAGAACTTGAGCCAAGAAGCATTGGCCGGTCTTGCGGGTGTTCATACCAATGTGGTGGGGCGCTTGGAGAGGGGCTCCTACAATCCGACCGTGATGACGGTGACGGCGATCGCCGTGAAATTGGGCGTGACGCTGGAGGAGCTGTTTAAGGGGGCGGAGGGGAGGTAGGGCTAGGACGCGTCCTAGGAGCGAAGCACGGCGTTTTGGTTAGCCCGCTCTTCGCATGGCTTGCACGAAACGTGTCGAATCTTTGAATTGACCAAACTGGGGTTGCGAAGCTGGAATTGGCGTCGGCGATTTATCATTTTCATAAATCGCGAGAAGAAGGGTGGACCTTGTTGTCAAGCGGTGAACTATTCATCATTGACGTTGGCACTCCACTCACGCGGAGCACTACGATCCGATCGCTGCGCAGTGGCACAGCGACGGGAATACGCCGATGGGGCTCACCTCGCCGGCCACCGCGTACTTTCTGCTGCCGCTGCCGAGCGGTCAGGTGCTCGTGACGGGAGGCGTGACGCAGATTTATGCTGGTGCCGGCAGCGCTGATCCGGCATGGGCGCTGACGATCGCGGCGGCACCCGCAACCGTGACGCGTGGCTCGAGCTACACGATTTCTGGCACGCAGTTCAATGGCTTGTCGCAAGCCGCCGCGGTCGGCGATGAAAACAACGCTGCGACCAACTATCCAGCAAGAAGGCCTTTAGATATCCGCGTTGCCGCGACCAGGCGTTGAGTTGTAGCGATATACCGGCAGGGCGTGAAGAAAGGGTGCAGCTTCCAATTTAGACTCGCGGATTCGTCGAGAACTAGTGTCCTTTTCTCCCTCAGTGGGGAAGTAGACTTCGGGGGATTCGGCGCGTCGGCCGGCGGCGTAGATGAGGGGGAGTTCGGCGGAGATTTGGATGCGGCCGCGGCCTTTCGGGTCGAGGCGGGCGTAGAGGATGTTGGCGCGGATGTTCTCGTAACGCGCTTTCACAAGGGCGAGATGGATGACGCGGCGGTCGAGATTGCTAAGTTTCTCGCGGTCGGCGGAGGCTGCCGGCGAATTGAAGTTGTTCAGCATCTCGGCGATTTCTTCGACCGTCTTGCGATACACGGAGCGGGTGTTGGCGCGAGTGTAGGTGACCGTGGCGGGTGGGGCGTCGAGTATTGGGATCTTGCGGTAGGCGGCGAGCAAATTGAGGTCGCTGCGTTGGATGTTGCGCAGGATGACGCGCATGGCGGACATCGCTTTGGTCGGGGTCTTTTCCCCTTTGACGGGGATGCGGACCTGGACGCGATGGAGGGGTGCGCAAAGCGCCTTGAATTCTTCTTTGGCCTTATTCACGGCGTGGGCTTTGCGCAATATTTCTGTATTGGTGCCGATGACGCCGAGACACACCAGCGAGGTTTCCGCGTCGTCGTGCGTTTGATAGTCGATGCGTGCGTAGGCCTCGCAGGCGCGGCGGGTTGCGCTTGCGGCATGGCCTTCGAGCGTGATGAGGAGCTCGGCGTGCGCCAGGGAATCGGTGAGGGCGGCGAGGCGCCGCTCCAATCCTTTTAGAGAGGCGGCAACCTGAAGCCGTTGAGCGGTTAGATCCATTCCGATCTCCTGAGAGTCCCCGTAATTTATACATACTGCATACAGGCGTGGCAAGGGGACTTGGTTGGAGGCGGGTTTTTGGAGGAGGGTGATAGAGGGAGGGCTGGGTTTTGGGGTTGGGTGTATGCAGTATGTATAATGTGAGGGGCGACGGGCCTGATTTGCCGCGGAATAATGAGCGCTGCGCACTTCCCAGAAGCGTGGCGAATGGCAAAAGCCCTCGTATCTGATCAAATTGGAGTTGCGAGATGAAACGAATGCTTTTCATGTTCATGGTGTGTCTGGCGCTTGCGGGGTGCGGACTCGGTGAAACTGCGGTGTCGGCTGCTGCCGGCGCTGGCTCGCAAGCGGAGCAAGCCCAGGAGGCGCTGAAAACTGAGGCGCGCGTGAAGCAGCAACTCGACGCAGCGGCAGCGCTCGCGGCACAGCAGCGTCAGGCTGCTGAGGCGAGCTCGCAGTAGCATTCCGGCCAGACGGATAATAGCCCTTGACGCCGGTAACGACCTGGTAGCCTTAGAGGAACAGGGCAATCCCGCCCCTCCTCGTTCCTTCCGTTTGTCAGGTGCTGCTGGACGATTCGCTGCAGTCAACAATTGCAGGGGAATTCCGCCTCGTTTAGATTCCGCAAATGAAGATTTCACTTCTATTTGGCGGCAACAGCGATAACACCCAGCCCGACCGACAGGGATCAGCAGACGAATGAAAGCCTTGCTTTGCATCTGTCTCCTAGCCGCCGGAAGCGCTCCCGCTGCGTGGTCGCAACGGCTCGATTTCTCCAAGGTCACACCGACGGACGATGTTGCGCTCGCCAATGCCTTGCCTGCGCTTGCAAAGCAGGTGATCCGCGCCTACACAGACACCACTCGAGATGGCTATTTGAACAATCTGTTTCGCCTACAGATGGTGGCTGGTGACTTCTCCGGAGCCCACACCACTTTAGAAAAACTACGGACTCTAGACGAAACAGAAGACTCTCAACAATCGAGCGCGATGCTTACTCCCGACGAACTCACGGTCGGTGCCAAACTCCGGCAATCCACGACGGGATCTTCGTTCAATGACGCGATGGCGGTTTCATTCCGCAACCTGTTTGGCCGGTTGGATGACAAGGCTGCGAGCGATGCCATTTACTGGCTCTGGGGACCTGTGTGGCGGCTCCATAACAACGTCATTGCTGCCGTCACGAAGAGCAATGCAGCCGGAGAGATCGGGCTTCCGGATGCGCTCGATCTCATCCGGAACTATCAGCTGTACTCGGAGTATGACGCCCTCATCCCACTCACCGAGGCGTTGATAGAGGAAGACGACGCGAAACGATACGTCATCCAACGCAATGAGCAGATCAAAACTGGAGACGGCGCCGCGCTCTGTGCCTTGATCGTGCACGCCAAGCACGCCAGTGGGCGGCAGCCGACAGCGCTCAATTTCACGATCTACGCCGGTCTGAACGAAATGGGCAAGGCGCGACAAGCCGCCGTACACGGCTACGTGGGAGTGGTGGCGGAGGCGCGCGGCAAAGGCTGACGGAGTCATCGACTGGGTCAGCAAGCAGCCATGGAGTGACGGGCAAGTCGGGATGTTCGGGGGTAGTTATGAAGGGTTCGCCCAATGGGCAGCGGTCAAGCACGTGCATCCGGCATTGAAAACCATTGTGCCTTGGGCGGCGGTCCATCCCGGACTGGTCCTACCGATGTCGAACAACGTATTTCAAAATGCCAACTACCAATGGGCGTTCTACGTAACCGACAACAAGTATCTCGACGATAAAGCGAATTCAGATCAGGAGCGTTGGAATCGACTAAACAGTCTCTGGTACCAAAGCGGCAAGCCCTATCGCGACATCGACAAAGTCGACGGCGTTCCCAACACGGTTCTGCAGCGCCAGTTGTTACATCCAGCCTTTGACCGGTACTGGCAAGCGATGACGCCGTACCAGAGTGAATTTGCGCACATCCATATTCCGGTACTTCAGATCACCGGTTACTTTGACCCGGCCCAAGTCGCGGCGGCCTACTATTTGGCGGAGCACTACAAATACAACAAGGAAGCAGAACACTACCTCATCATCGGTCCCTACGATCACTTTGGTGCCCAAGCTGCAGAGAAACCCACGTTTGTGAATGGATATGCCATCGACCCTGTCGCTGGGTTCAACACGCCAGAGATCACTTATCAGTGGTTCGACTACGTCATGAGGGGCGGTAAAAAACCCGACATCTTGCAGGACAAGATTAACTTCGAGGTCATGGGCGCCAATCTCTGGCGGCACGCACCCTCCGTAAAGGGCATGAGCAACCAAGCACTCACATTGTACTTGTCCAACGAGAAATCCGGAGCCGACTACGACCTCACGCCCCAGAAGCCAACCACATTAGGCTTTCTGGGGCAGACAGTGGATTTCTCCGATCGCGCGACGACGGCGACCAACAACCTTTATCCGGCAGGTGTAGAGGTGAGAACTCTCCATTTGGAAAATGGCTTCACTTTCATCGGTGAGCCGCTGCGCGATCCCATCACCATCAACGGGGCCATTGGCGGGGTGATCAGAGCGTCGATCAACAAGCGAGATATGGATGTGACGCTCGCTTTTTACGAGCTAACGCCCGACGGGGATTACTTCAACCTGGGCTATTACGTGGGGCGAGCGAGCTTTTCGCACGACAGGGCTGTCCGGCATTTGCTTGAGCCCGGCAGGATCGAGTCAATTCCTATACTGGGCACGCCCCTCGTAAGCCGGCAGATCCGTAAGGGCAGTCGATTGCTGGTGCAGCTGACGGTCAATAAGAACGAGTTCGACCAGCTTAATTACGGAAGCGGCAAAGACGTCAGCGATGGGTCCATCGCCGACGCCAAAGTGCCCTTGCAAGTGCACTGGCAAAACGACAGCTACATCACGGTGCCAATCTGGAAGTAGCACTGTATTGTTCCGCGAACGGTGTTCGTCGATCGCGGTCGTCGAAGTTCGCTTCGAAACCGCGCGAGATGTTGAGGCTCGGGTCATCGACGCGGCGAAAGATTCTAAATTGCAGTTCCAGATCGAATCGCTAATACAGGGCGCCATTCGCATCCGCACGAATCGCAAAGATACACGCCACAATAGATGCTGCGACTCACGATCCGACCATCGGGCAATTCCGCCCAATTGCCGGAGCCCATGACCCCTGGATCGCCCGCGCGCACGTAAAGCTCGCAATCGGGATTGCTGCAGAACGGGAACTCCTTTTCGAGCCCATTCATAGGGTTTTAGGCCTGTTTTTGCCTTCGAAAGTGGGTGAAAAATAGTGGCGATCCGATGCTGTATATAGATACAGTACCGCTCATGCCGAAGGATTTCAAGGTGCAACGCCTTTCCGATGAGTTCGGGCAATACTTGCTGGTAATCAAGTGCGCTGGATGCGCTCATGAGCGTCGCGCAAATCCGAATCTGTTGGCGCACATCTGCGGATGGGATGCCAAGCTCGCGGATCTCGAGAAGCGCTTACGCTGCTCGAAGTGCGGAAAGAAAGGCTCTGAGATACGCGCGATTGAAATACAGAAGCCTCATGGAACGCTGCCGGCGCATTAGGACAACGAGGAGCCAGACGGCCGATAGCGCGTATCTAATTGCCACAAGGAAGTGGCAACGGATTGAAGAGCGTCTTCGCTCGAAATCCGCGAGGCGAGTCGGGATCGCGCGCCTGACTCGCCGTCGTCGAGCGAGGGCAGGAGCCCGCATAGCTCGACCAGACGGAGAATATGCGATTGAATGCAAAAGCCGCGCGGCACCCCGCCGGCGCACTAGTCGACTGCCAGCGGCCAAGGCCGAGCGAAAACCCTTCGCACCTTTGCGAATCGAGCGAAACGAGCCAACAATCCCAGCGTGTTTCAGGTCTGTGAGATTCGAAGACTGAATTTCGCAGAATTGATTTACAGCGAGGTCAGTTTTTGTTTTTACACAGCCTCGGCCAAAACCGGACATCCGAGAGCTGTCCTTCCACGCGGTGCACAACCAGTGACGCATTCATAGTGATAAAGTTCCAGCCTTGTTCGCTGGTTAACGAGAACGTTCGAGAGCAAAAACCGTATGCAGTTATCTGATCTCAAAGATATTGCACCGATACTGAGTGGGGCCATTGGTGCGCTGGTAACCTTGCTCGCAGTCGCAGTGACTGGTTCCTTTAGCTTCAGGGTGGCGAAACTGAACCTGGAAGAGCAACGCCGTCAGCGATCGGAGGAAAAGAGGCTGGAAAAACTGGAGGAGCTATTTCTTCTTTTCGATAAATGGCAACTTAATCTCTCCACCATCTACCTCCATTACTTCCGCTGCTACAAAGGGTTGCTAAAGTTTGACCAAGTTACAGAGCTGGTAATGAGCCCCACGTTGCTCTCGCCTGGCGACGCCCAGAAATACAAAATGCTTTTGGAGGTCCATTTTCCTCCGCTTCGCGAAGCATATGCCCCTGTCGAAGAAGCGAGAAAGAGGATCGTACCGTTCCTTTCCGATCCGAAGGTTAGCAAACTGAGTGTTCAGGACTTCGAAAACGCCCAGGTAGCATTTGAGGAAGCAAGTGAAGACTTCAAGTCCTGTATCAGCTCCCTTGCGCGGAACCTACGGGTGTGATGTCGCGCCAATATAAGATTTCGCTCTAACAGGCTCTAGAGTCCGGCGAGCCGGGCACATTGCCTCCAATCATGCCGCCGCAGCGGCACGCGGCTCAAGATGCTCGTCCGACCCACACCAATTGCTTCTGAATCTCCAGTACTTCTTCGCGATCCAGGATCCAGGAGTGCGAGCCAATTCCCGAGCGGAGTGTAGCCGATCAGAAGTTCCAACCCTACCCCGACTCCTGTCTCATGCTCGCATACGCAGCAACAGCTTAAATGCAGCTTTTCTGTTCCGAAACGGGTGTACCTTGCGAAGCAACTCGCCCAAGGAGGGGAGCATGAATAAATTTGTGGCTGTCGCTGTCCTTGGTCTAACTGAATCCGTTCTACTTGGAGCGCGTTGCTTAGGGCAGGACGTTCCGAAAGCGGTGGTCACTGATCCGGTGTATACCAAAGCTCAACGGCTGGTCGACGTCGATCACGGACGTCGCATGAACCTCTATTGCCGAGGTACAGGATCGCCGACCGTTGTCTTTGATGCTGGGCTTGGAGACTCTTCAAGTTCGTGGGGCCTGGTTCAGCCCACAATAGCTGCTAGGACCAGGGCCTGTTCGTACGACAGAGCGGGACTCGGCTTCAGCGATCCGGCGAACCGCGCAAGCACAGCGCGAAATATCGCCGAGGATTTGCACGCGCTGCTCACTGCCGCGCACGTCAAGCCTCCGTACATCCTTGTTGGGCACTCCTCCTCCGGCATGAGTGTCCGGGTGTACGCCGATCGTTATCTCGATGAAGTCGTCGGCATGGTTTTGGTCGATCCCTCACATGAGGACCAGTGGGTCCGCTTCTGGGCGATCGGCGCAGGCCAAAAAGTACAGATGGATGCGTCTTTGACGGAACAGGCGCAGTGCGTTGATGCAGCCAAGAAGGGATTTGTTAAAGATACGCCCATATTTAAACAGTGTCTGGGCTATGTCGATCCTCATGTGAGCCAAGCAATCAACGAAGCGCATCGAACCATTGCCGCGACGCCCGGATGGCAGGCCGCGTTCCTTTCTGAAAGGGAAAGCACGCCCTACGCAAGTGCCGAGCAAACTCGAGCGACACGAAAACGATTTGGTGACATGCCGATTATCGTACTGACGCATGCGCCCGAAAAAGCACAGAATGAAACACAGGAGCAAGGGGACCAGCGCACTTTGCTGCGGGAGGATCTACACTCGCAGATAGCGGCAATGTCAACGCGAGGAGTTAACGTCATTGTGCCGAACGCAGGTCACTATATTCAGTTTGATAGACCTCAAATCGTCATTGATTCGATAAATGAGGCGATCGCCATTTCGCGGGGGAGTCGTACTAAGTAGCAATGTGGCGGGAGCTACAACATCCTTACTAAGTTGCGGCTCCTCCCGTCCCATAGCAAATGCTTTTGGATTTCCGGGACTTCTTCGCGATCGAGCAATGCCAGCAGATTCCCGAGCCGGGTGTAGGGTTCACCTCAAGAAAGGGATTTTTGGCACGCTAAGGCTGTAAGCCGGCTTCGGACGGCCATTGCCGAGGCAAGCAGCCGTTTGTCAATTCTTCGTCGGTGTCGGATGGTTCGTTGCCGTGAGCGCGTTCCGAAAGCGTCGATCGACGACGATGCGATCACCGCGATCACTGGCAAAGGCGATGCACCTCTGATGGCGCGCCCAGCTTCGCGAGGCTTGCAACAACTCGAGGGCCACGCCTTGCGATCGTGCTTTGGGGGTGACGTAGAGCCCCTCAACGTACCCCGTCCGCACGCCTTCCAGGCCTGCTATGTTGAAGCGAATAGCGAGTTCTGAGAATCCAACGAAGTCGCCGTCGAGAGTCTCCGCCACTAGAACAGCAGATAGTTCTTGCAAGGTACCGGCAAAGAATCTCGCAATTTCCGGGCCATGGTCGCCCGCGCCATCGGGCCATAGGTGTCGGCGCATCGATTCCCACATGGGTGCATCTGCGGGGACGATGCTACGAATATTTATCGGACTGCGGAATTGAAGAGTCATGGCATACAATAATCGTGCGATTCAATGCTCAGGCAACCGCCCCGGGAATGAAGCTAGGTAACGACAGGCGCATAACTCGTCTCCGAACATTTTCCCCTGCGAGTTCAACTGTCTTGCCCGGGATAAATCCCGCCTTTTCAAATGCACGAAATGATCGACCGTTTCGTTCTTCAGGATCGGCCACGATAGCAGTGATACCAGGCTCGGCAGATACGACATTGAGGACAAACCGCCGAATTGCGCTTGACCCGATCCCTTTCCCCACTAACGATGCCTCTCCTATAGAGAGGTCGATACCGGCCGCGCTTGGTTCGGCTTCCAATTGAGCTGCATGCTTAGGATAGTCCGACCATCGATACCATTGAATCCACCCTATCGGCCGGGTCTCGTGCCCGATGATGAAAACATGGGTTGGCTCAATGCCGTCGATGCGCGGCCCATATTTTTGTTCAAGGCCGGCGAGATCGAGTGGTTCGTGCCACCACGCATCGACATGTGGCTCGGAAAGCCACCGCTGCAGCCGCGGAAAGTCGGACCTTTCAAGTGCGCGGAATGAAACCAAGTTCGATGTACTCATGCAATACAAAAAGCATCGATAAACCCTTGCAACCTGTTCCAGCAAAGGTACTCAAAGCTGTCACCCCAAGAAAGGGAAACAAACAACACACTAAGCTGTAGTCGGCGGTTTGGGGAAATCAGCCCGCGGTCCCAGGTCCCTTGAGGGGGTCCTTGATCATGATGCGCTGCCAGCCGTTGCCGGTCCGGACCATGAAATAGCCTTCCGCTGGCGGTGCGAGCAACAGTGGTTGGCGGTCCGTCGTCACGAGCGCGCCAGGATAGCCATCCGAGGTCGTCTCAACGAATCCCATCTTGTCGCTGACGGGAATCCAGTGCTGTGCGTCGACTCCGGCGGGTCGATCGGGGGTCGAGGCGCCGAGGGCGAAGTGGAGGGTGAGGACGGAAACAAGAATGAGAAGAGCCGAAGCAGTTGCTACCCTATTCATGTAGATCCCTCTTAGGTGTTCGCGTTGAGCCACAGTATTTTGAGCGGATGTGCTTGTCATTGGTTCCTACAGCTGATTAATTACCCGGCCGCAATCCAACCAGGCATTTAATGCGGTCGCGCCACCGCATGCATTTCCCAAGCGATTTCTTTGAGAAGTCCGAGTGAGTCGCCGTCTTTAGCAAACAAATCGTTATGTGTCTTCCCCGGCAAGAACCGGAACTTGGCGTCTAATCGCGCGGTCTGTGCATCGCGCTGGAGGCGGTGGACTGAACCGTCCAGATAGAACGTGTCCGCATCGCCTACGATGACTCGTAGCTTCCCATCAAGCGCCCGCCTTTGCGCTTCCGAGAGGGATACGATCAATCTGCCGATATCGTAGTGGCTGCGCCAATACGAAACTATATTTGGGTCAACTGCGCCTGTTACTCTGTCGAACATTGGAAGGGGCCTCCCGTCGGGGCCGCGGGGTGAAAAAACCCAATCAAACGACTGAAATGTGCCGCCCGTGTGTGCAACGGTTTCCTCCAAGCGGACAAAATCCTTAATGGTCCCCGTAACCTGGCCTTTCGAGCGGATCAGGGGACGCAGATTTCCAAAATCGTCGTAATACATATTGGCACGCGCCATAGTGAGATCAACGCCGACAAAGTCTCGAAAATCACTGGGATCCGGCGCTGTCGCCCAGGCGCCGCCGAACAAGTATGGGTAATTTATTTGTAGCCACAAACTCGCCCAGCCGCCTGAACTATGCCCTATCAGCAAGCGACCAGACGGGCGCGCATCCATTCGAAAGCGTTGCTCAAGAGCTGGAATCAATTCTGTAGTGAGCGCCGTGCCCCATGGCCCGTTGTTCACCCCGTCCGCGAATTCTGTGGCGCCGGTGATCGTCGCATAGTCGAGGAAAACCCATATAAGGGGTGGGATCGAGCCTCTTTGATTCATTTGCGCGAACAAGCTTGCGAGATCCAGGTCTTGTTGGCGATTGGCACTGAACGTGCCACACATAAACGCAACGGGCCAAGTTTGCTTCGCACCCGCATGGTAGTTCGGCGGCACGAGAACCCAGGCTCTTAAACGTACGGGGCGTCCCGAGAACTTCGTCAGGGAAGGACTCGGAATCTCAACGTCAGTCAAAAACGGTCGGGCGGCTTCCCGACGAGCCCGTACGTCCGGCGAGACGTTTGTGGAATCCCATTCTACCGCCGGCAAGGCATGGTCAAGAGTGATCCCGATTGGTTTTTGAAGCGGAATCTGGACTGTTAGTACTTTCGAGACAAGGTCTCCGGGTCCGCGTCCAAATCTGCCGTAGTCGTTGTTTCGGTCAAGAACTGCCTGCAAAACGTATTGCCCAGAAGGAAGCGCGGCAAATGATGTTGATGTGTCGGTTGCATCGAGATCGATTGTCACCGATCGATTAGGCCCAAAAGTAGCCACATAGCGTCCGGCAACAGCGACGGCGGCGGGACTATTTTCTGAGCCGTCGACTTCTCCTGGTGCCGCTGACTCGTCCTTTCGCAACGGTCTAGCAAAGACTAACAACCGTCCCGATGCGTCGCCTTCCGCTAAGGACGGCAATGACACGCTGATGATGGGCGGCGCATTTTCACTTGTCGCCGCCATAGTCTGCGTGTGCGGCAACGCTGCAGATAGTCCTACTGTAGTCAGGAGTACAAAGGCATTTTTCACCTGGCTAGTCCGTCCTCATGCCGACCCACACGTATAACCGCTTATTCGCGCGCGAGCAGGCTGAGGTCCAGCCAACCGTACGCCAACTCGACGAGGACGGTACCGTCTCGAACATCCTCTCTTTCGGCAATAATCTTGCCACCGTGGTGCTCATAAAAACGCCTTGCCGTCGGATAATCGCGCAACACCCACAACGCGGCCGCGCTAAAGCCCCGCGCTAACAAATCCAAGGACATCTTGCCGAGTAGGCATGCGCCGATACCTTGTCCTTGGAATGCTCGTAACACATATATGGCGCCGAATTCGCCATCGTAGCCCTTGTCTCTGAGATTCTCGGTGCGTTGCGCGCCGCAGGCTCCGAAACCGATGATCGAACTTTCCTGCTCAGCAAGGTACACCACTGCGGAGTGCTCAGTTGCCGGGTCTCGAATAATTTTGGCCCATGCCTTCGCGCGGGCGTCGATCGGGAGTGCGGAGAGCATTCTGGTTGGCAAGATGCCGGCGTAGGTTTCTCGCCAGGAGGCGACATGCATGGCGCCCAGAGCTTGGGCGTCATCGGGAGTGGCGAGCCGAATCTGAGCGACGTCGCGGTCCATTCGACATCATTTCCTCATCGCTGCTTCAATGGCCTCGGCGGAATAGGGCGCTCCGGGAGTCAACAGCTCGGCTCCGGTTGAAGTAATGAGATACATATCTTCCAGGAAGAAGCCTTGACCGTCGATCGATGCGATCGGCTCGAAGTTAATCGTGGTCCCGGCTCGCAGCGGCCCGATAGGGGAGCCGGTGTCGAGGTTGCTGGTGTGGATTTGCCAAAAGGGAACTTGATTTCTATTGGACCATGAGTCGATTGCGCGTCGGGCCAGTGAGCCTTTGGCCGAGCCTCGATGGCTTACGAGTTCTTTTTGCCACGCGTCGAAGACTTGATCCACCGTCACCCCGGCACGCAGCGCCTTGGCACCCGCTTGATAGGCCGCGATAAAAACCGTCCAGAGCTCGCGTTGCTCGACATCAAAGTGGCCGGAAACCGGGATGGTTCGTCCCAGATCGCCCTGGTAGTGATCCCACTCGCAGCCGACATCGAGGCGCAGAAGATCTCCCGAACGCAATAGCGAATTGAGATGGTCGTAGCGGGCAAGCGAGGTAAACGGCCGTGGAAATACTCCATTTTCGCCACTCATGGCCCATGGCCAAAACGACACCCCATGCGCCCCGGCCTGCCAACAGGCATTCTCGACCACCGACTCAACCGTGCGTTGTGATGAGCCAGGCTTAACTGCGCGAATACCGGCCATTAGCGCAGTTACCGTCGACCTCGCTGCTGAGCGCAGAGCCGCGATCTCTTCCTCGCTTTGCACTGTCATAAGATCTTGAACGCGCCTAGTCGTGTCCTGGGCGTCGAACGCGGGCCATCTCTGCAAGATGATCTGCAACCAACCAGGCGCCTGCGGTGACTGAGTGCTCAATAAGTTTTCCGGCAGTTCGTCAATGTGGGAAAAGCCGCCGGCAAAGTACAGCGGGACCTTCTGTCCGGAGCGAGAGGCAAAAAACGCCTTCATCTCAGACCAGTCAACCACATGTTGAAAGGCCAGACGTTTTTCGGCCTCAAGCCCGGGTTTCACCTCGGGTTGAAGGCCGGCTTTCAAGAACGGGGGATGAGAGGGCAAGAACAACCAGCTTTCGTTTGCCTTACCGTCGATCGCGAGTACCGCGCCAACGGTATTTTCCAAGCCCGTGAAATAATAGAAAAATGGATCCTGATGAAACCCATCGGCCGACGCATTGAGCTCCGCGCTTGCATGCAGCAGCAGGATTCCATCGTGAAACTCGGCGGCGGCTTTTTGTCTACGTTCGGCGAAGTCAGCGCTCTTGGCAATGGATAGGAGGCCAAGGGTCGCCATAATCAAGAGCGTCGTCTGAAGGAACGGTGTGGAATGCGTATTCATCCGCGACGCTTGCCGGTGTTTGTTAGGAGACAAGTCTGGGCTGATCGCCATTTCAAATCAATGTCGGGGCTTGTTGCTCTGCGGCCGAGCACCGTTTGGTGCGGGCTCAGTCGCCTCCGGCGGCCAGCGTGCGGGTTGGTCAGGCTCGGCCATCAATCGCGCGCGTGGTTTGATTTGGAAGCGCACGCGTTCCTCGTCGGTAACGGCGGTGTCGTTTATGGGATAGAAGCCGATTTGCTTAAAATTCTCGCCGTGTTTGGGTTGGACACCATACCACTGCGGTTGATCGCGCTTCAGCATCATCCGATCCCAAGTGGACGCACTTTCATAGAGGTACTTCGGTTTCGGATCGAGCGTCGCTGCGATCCAGGCGAGTGAGGATGCCGTGCGATAGTGGTCGTTGGTCTGGCCGTGGTGGAAGATGATGGCGGAATAGAAGTAATCCTGCGCAGTGCGAACTTTGCCTCGAGTAAGCAACATGAGTATTTCCTGCCGGCGCGCTTCGTCGCGCTCGTTGATCTCCTCGTAGGTGCGTTTGGTGTTGGGGAATCCGTGCCGATCGTCCTGATCTTCCTGGAAGAGGACTACGAGACGTGGGTTGTCGGGGAAGTAGCGTTTGGTGGGGACGTCGGCGGCGTGTACGGCGAAAGCTATACTTAGGAGCAAACAACAGATGTATCGCATGACTTACCTCCACGTAATCAGAAAAATCTCATGTTTGCCCGTAAGTCGATAGGGATCACATAGGATCAGCCTGACGTACCCGGTCCCTTCAGGGGGTCTTTGATGGTGAGGCGCTGCCAGGTGTTGCCTGAATGGACCATGAAATAGCCTTCGGCCGGAGCCGTCAGGAATAACACTTGCTTGTCGGACATGGGCATTGGATATACGCGGGGGGCTGTCACCACAAAGCCCATTTTGTCACTGACGGGGATCCAGTTCTGTGCGTCGACTCCAGGGGGGCGGTCGGGAGTGGATGCGCCGTTGGCGAAATGAATGGTAAGGACGGAAGCGAGAATGAGAAGAGACACGGCGATTGCTTTCATGGATAAAAATCCGATTTTGGATTGTGTTCCTTCAACCTATCGTCGATGCCGAAAGGAAGGGGCTAACACGAGGCCATCACTTTCGTTCGACGTTGAAAATACCCACTCCCGATATTCTGCCGTTCCCTTGAAGCGCCATACCGAATTCCGCAATGCCATTGGCAAAAGCCACCTTGTAGACGTCGACGCCATCCGGCATCACCTTCTCAAAACTCACTGATTGCACCGCGCCAAGACTGTTCAACATGGATTGGAGTTGGCCGAGCTGTGCGCGTGTCAATGCTGCCATTTCTGAGGTCATGCTGTCGTATCTGGGAGTGCCCGCTGCAAGGTCGCTCATCAGTTGGCGCAGCGCGCCTTCGCTGCCCTGCGCCGGCGTTTGGTCTTTGATTCGCTTGTTGGCGGCGACGAACGCCTGAGCTACCACCTCCGCGGCAGCATCGTCTAGCCGCTTGGCCGGACGGTCGCGGCCACCCTGATGCAACACCAGTTTCGTGGTTCGTCCTTGATCGTCAGTCTCAAACGAAATTGCAGTGTTGCCGGTCTTGGCGAAGTAATCGTGTTCGCCTTCAGCGAATATCTGCCGTTGTTCTTCTCCCGTCGCTTGCGCAACCAGACGATTACCGTCACGCGAAATGGTGAGAAAGGAATCCGGCCCTAACTGATAGCTGCCTGCGAGTAATTCCATTCGATTGGGGTCGACTTTGATTACTGTATGCACGATAGGCTGAAAATCCGGCCATCCGTATTCATGGGCAATGGTGCGCCGAAGATCTTGCGTCAATTCGCCGCCATTGTCGCCGTTGGTCATGATGACAGCGCCATCGCCTGTGTCATACGCCATGAGATCACACCGGTATCCCTCATTTGCGCCGCCGTGCTCAAACAATGCTTGCTGCCGGCCTTTACCGATGTGCAACCCGAGGCCCCAGCCATTGAGTCCGCCAGTCAGCATTTGCTGCGTCATCGATTTCGATATGACGCGGTTGGACTTGCCCTGCAGGGAGCGTTGCAGCTCGATCGCGAAGCGCGCGAGATCCGAGGGTGTCGTCCATAAGCCGGCGGGAGCCATTTCCGGATAAATATGCGGGCCTCCCTTGATCGGTGCACCCGACGGGCCGTACGGCATCGCGACTGCCGCAAATCGGCTCGGCGGCAAGGGTTGCGAATAAGCACTGCGCGTCATCCCAATCGGGCGCAGTACGGCGTCTTGCATGAGTTTTGGGAAGGATTCGCCCGTGACGTCGTCGAGCAATTGCTGGACTACGACGTAACCACCACCCGAGTACCTCCAGATAGTCCCGGGAACGACGTCCACACGGATTGCAGGATTATTGGCCGGAGGTAGTCCATCGAGGATCTGTCGAAGATTAGGGACCGGCATATCGCCGGCATAGCCGCCAAATCCGTGTACGGTCATTCCTGCAGTATGCTGAAGCAGCTCTCGCAGTGTCACGGGATGTTGATCGGTAAACGTGTTGGTCGGAATCTTCCAGGTCTTGAGGTACTGATTCACATCGGCATCAAGGTCGAGCTTTCTCTCTTCCACCAAGTGCAACACACCTAACGCTGTCACTGGTTTGCTGATGGATGCGGCCTGAAACAGTGTGCTCGGCGTCACCGCCGGACCGCCGATCGCGGCCACGCCAAAGCCACGAGCCCATTCCAGTTTGCCATTGTGAATCACGGCGATACTGACACCCGGCACGTGCAGCGATGCCATACGATCGCTCAGGGTCGTGGTATCGGGGGGCTCGCCCTTGATCAAGACGGGCGGCACCAGCGCGCCTTGAATGTGCTGAATGTGCTGCTCAGTCGTGGGAGCGCTCGACGCAGCGACGGCGGGAGTACTGGGCGCAGTGGCCCAAAGCGCACCGAGAGCGAAGATCACGGCAAGGTGAAGATCGGGACAATTTCTATTGTAACGAGAGGCGGTCATAGATTTGAGCCCTGTAACTTTGCGGCTTAAAGCGACCGATTCTATTCCTCAAACCCGCCATCGCGCACAGAATTGAGGGATTCTAGTTTCGATATGAGGTTTTTCCGTCTGTTCACTTTCTGACGATTTGGGGCGCATCTTCGCGCGAGATCCGGGAGGCGAGTTAGAGTCACGTCTCTAACTCGCCGTCGCCGAGCATGGGCAGGATGCCCGAACGGCTCGACCAGTCGAAGAAGCCTGATCAGCCCGACTTCAGTTTCTCTTCCGCATACAGGGATAGCTCGATCATGCGCTCGAGCAGCTGATCGGCGGGTAGTCCGGCGAAATTCTTAAGCACGAGCTCCTTGACGTAGAGCCGGACGAGGTAGCGCAGCTGCAGGGCGCGGTTACGGGTGGCGAACACAAAATCCCGGTGTCCGCTGTTGACCACGATGATGTTGCGCTCGGTATCGAAGCGGCAGCGCCAGAGCTCACCGGCGGCGCGCTCGAAGGTGTAGCCGGGAAGGCCGCGGGTGTTGTGGACGGCGGGTGTGATTGTGTTCTCGAGGCTGTCGGTGACGGTAATGAGTGCTTCGGAGGAGACTGTGACTTCGCGTTGCGTGACGGTTACCTCTAAGCGTGCGAGGCCGGGGATCGCCGGTGCGCGGTATTCGACTTCTTGATCGGCAACGCCGTGTAGGACGCCTTCGCCCTCGGCGATTTCCCAGGCGAAGGTGAGGTCCTCGATCACGCGGCGACGCGAGCGATCCCGTGGAAGGGCGCGAAATTTACGGGTCTCGTTGAGGGGTGTGGTGCTCGCGGCCGGTGAGACGACGACCCCGAAGAGGGGTCCGGCAAAATCGAAGAATTGGCGCTGTGGAGAATCACTCACCTTTGGCTCGGATACGCCCGGGAGCAGTTCCTCCCAGTCGGTGCCGGCGGGAAGACCTGCGGCGGCGGCAATTGTGCTTGGCGCCTCCTGACGCGCGCGGCCTTGCACGTCGAACCAGTCATATTCTTCGCGCGGCAAGGCGAGCATGGCTTCGTAGAAAGCCTTTTGAATCGCCTTCAAGGATTGTTGGCTGGCCTGTTCTTCTTCGGCGCGCTGCTGTTCCTCGATGAGGCCTTTGACGTGAACTTCGAGGGGATGCAAGGCATCGATCAAGGCTGCATAGCGTTCATCTTGAATGATTCCGGAGCGCGTGCCGGGTGTGAGGTTCAAGAATGGCACGTCGATGAGGCCTTGGACGTAGCGCGAGACCCAGGGCGTATGCTCCAGAGCGGGGAGCGAAGAAATGTCTTCGATCACGCGGGTGCCGACTCGCGTCAACGCGACACGGGCGGTCTCATTGGGCTCAGCCAGGTACAGCTCCGCATAGGCATCGCCGAAGGGGGTGCGGATCGGCGGCAATTGGTGCAGCAAGCGGCCTTCGTATTGCCGGGGTTCGACTTCGTACTGCTTGCGGGCGAGCTTATCGATCACGGTGACTCTGGCCTTGGAGTCGCGAATCCGGTCGCGCAGTTCGGAGGCTAAGTACCATTGTATTTTTTCGCCGCTCAAGGTGCGGATGCCTTCGAGGAGCGGGGAAATTTTGAGTTCGGTGCCTTTTTCGGCGAACAACACGCGTTTGGGAGTGACTTCGTAGCGGGAGTCGCCCTTGCTCATGGTCATCTGGTAGGCCTTCTGGTCGGTGCCGGTCGAGATCACGGTTAGGATGTCGCCCACGGTCCAGAAGCTCAAGAGGCCGATGCCGAATTCGCCCTGCAGACCTAAACCACTGCCGTCGGCTTTTAAGCGGCGTTTGATCGAATCGCAGATGTGGGTGGCGACGTATTTGAAGTCGGGCAGGCCGTTCTCGTCGCGGGGAATGCCGTCGCCGTCATCCTTGATTGAAAGATAATGCGCGCCGTGCTCCTTGCCACGGGTGATGGTGATGGTCTTGGCGTGGGCGTCGATGGAGTTCTCGACGAATTCGGCGATGGCTCTTAAGGGATTGCTCTGCGAGAGCGCGATGATGCGGATGGCGTTCCAGTCATCGCCGATGCGCAGCTTGCCGCTGTCTTTGGATTTGGCTTTCATGGCGGAATTTAAGCCGGATCGTCGGGGGGTTGCAGCACGAGGGATCGGCACGCATGGCAGGTCACGCGCAGGAAATCGAAACTGCGAGCGCCCCACGGGCCGTCGGCTGCGCCGCATAGGGGTCTTGCTGCATGGTCGCTTAAGTTCCGGGCGTGGATGAGGGGGCGATCGCGGTCGGGTGAGGGTTGGGTTGCCAACAGGCCACCGAAGATCTTGGCTTCGCGCGTTGAAAGAAAATCCTCGATCGCTTCTCTGACGAACTCATCTACATTCCGGTCCAGGCGTGCGGCGAGTGCGAAAAGGCGTGACTGATGTGCATCATCTTCGGAGAAGCGAGGACTGGCCTGAACGCCTGCGTCGCGCAAGATGGCCTGCATTTGTCGGCCGCCGCCGGGCAGGTGGGTGTGCACTTCGGCTTTCGCAATTCGATCATAATTCAAGTAATCGATGCAGGCGTTGGCCAACTCAGTGTCCAGGACGCGTAAGTCCGTGAGGTCGAAGGGAAAGTCGCTGCCGTTGTAGACGCCGGCGAGAAATCGAACCAAGCGACGAGATTGCCCGGTCCCGGGATTCCTTTCGATCGCATTGGTAATCCGCTGCAGGGCGGTGCGGGCTCGCTCCATGATCTCGTTCAGGTCTTCGGCCGCGGTGTTGAGTCTCGTTCGCCGGCCTGCGACGATTTCAGCCCAAGCGGCGTTGAGTTCAGCCGCCTGGGAATCGGTGGCGACGTCGAAGGTAACTCGGATGCGCTTGGGCTCGCTCATGATGGCGGTTCAATCGTCTGTCGTTGCGTAATATCCAAGTCCGGTAGCTCGGTGGGTATGCTAATTGAAGTAATGGGAGCAGAAATCAGGATGCCGATCGCTGAGTCGCGCGTCAGTATCAGCACCACACGCTTTTTGTCAGGCGTTTTGAAGGAATACCAACGTAGATCACCGCGTCTCACGCCGCGTCCCAATCCTGCTCATCCGCAAAGATGTCGAACTCGCCGGCAACTGTGGGCTTGTCTGCATAGCCTGCGGCGTGCCGAGCTTCTTTCTCGCGAATGAAGCTACGTCGAATCTCCGCTTCCAGTGCGATGCGGATAAATGCCGATCGGGTGGTGCGTCGGCTACGCGCGACTTTGTCGACCTGCTTGAGTAACTTCTCATCGATGGTCATTTGAATGGTCTTCATAGCGATGCCAATGTGGAGTGTGCGATCCATATAATCGTATACATTCACATCAACATCCAGTGATGGCTATCTGCGCTTTTTCGCCGTTCGTTTTGCCCTTTTTCGTGGTCGAGTCTTCTTTGCGATCTTCTTCTGCTTTTTGATTCGAGTGGATCGCGCAGGTGCGCGCTCGCGGGCAGGTCGTCGTTCAGTGAGTTGGCGAGACAATGATTCGCGTGTGGCTTGTTCTTTGCGCAAGATGCCGGTGAGCGCGTTGACCTGATCCTGCAATGCTTCGATGGTGCGGTCTCTATCGCGGAGGCGTGAGTCGAGTTCGCCTTCGCGAAGGCTTAAGACGTGGGAGCGGAGCTCGAGGCGCTGCTTGTCGAGTTCGGTGAGGCGGGCGCTGTCGCGCTGCTCTAGCACAGCGCGCCGTTTGGCTTCCTCGAGCGCTTGCATCCAGAGGGCTTCGGCGATGTGGGCGATGCTCTCGGGCAGGCGGTGCAGGGCGGCGGGGCCGGAATCCAGACGCGCCGAGAGCGTTTTCCACCAGGCGTCGAGCATGGGATTGATGGTGTTGGGTGAGCCCTTGCCGATTCTGGCGCGGACCTTGTCGATGGTGGGGCGTTCGCCTAAGCGCAAAAGCGTGTCGGCGGCGTGGGAGACGTCGGATTGCGTGACGTAGCGAAAGCCGGGGCCGTAATGGAGTGGGAGCTCGCTCATGGGGGGAGAATGTAGCAGTTACAACAGCATATGTATGGTGTTATATTTAATACATACATACTATTGATAATGGCAGTTATCATGTGTATGACGTAGAATCTGTGATCTAGGCGGGCTGTTGGCGTTAACGGCCATACACGCCGGGGCACCCCGGAGGGGACGCTGGCAGGAGTCAGGGGGTGGCGTAGAATTCTCTACGTAAATGTAGAAATGAGGTGACCCATGGCCAGTCAGTCAACGCAGATTTCGGCGAACGTCTCGAAGGAGACGAAGAAGCTCTTGGATGCGTACACTCGCAAACGCGGCATCAAGAAATCCTTCGTCATTGAGCAGGCGCTGCGGCATCACCTGTTGGCGGCCGAGGAGATACCGGAGGAGTACATTGTGCCGCCAGTTCTGCGCGTGAACATCGCGAGCCTAAAGGCTATCGTTAAGCAACTGGAGGCGACCGAGCCGCCGACTGCCGCGATGCTGGAGTTGATGCGGGCGCGTTGAGCGGCGATCCATGCTCGAAATCCGATTGCTGCTACCCGGGGATAAGCGCGACGACTTTGTCAGCGGTGATGAGGCGCTGGACCAGTACTTTCGGATGTACGCCGGTCAAAATCAATTCCGGCATCGCATTGGGGTTAACTATGTGGCCATCACGGAGGGCCGCGTGATTGGTTACGCCGGAGTGAGTCCGGCGCACATCGAAGTGGAGCGACTGCCTGCGGCTATGGGGAAGCGGCTGCCGGGGTACCCGCTCCCGGTGCTGCGTCTGGCGCGCCTGGCAACGGATCGGCGCGTTCGCGGTCAAGGCGTCGGACTGGAATTGTTGCGTTACGTTTTTGGGCTTAGCTCGCGTATGAGTCGTGACTTCGGCTGCGTCGGAGTCCTCGTCGATGCCAAAGTGCAAGCTGTGCCATTTTACGAGCGCTACGGGTTTGTGGTGCTCAGCGCAGATATGGGCGTCAGCAAGACGGCGCCGGTTCCGATGTTCCTCTCCATCAATCGGATTCCGGAATCGTGAGGCACCACGAGACGCCTAAGACGGCGGGGCACGTCGCCAGGCATCAGAGTGGCGCCCAAGATCCGATCACCGTTGATGAGCGGCTGTCTGATTGGTCGGCGATGGCGCAAGGCGCGTTCTCCGCGAATACGATTCGGGCGTGGCGGGCGGATTGGGAGATCTTTGTGGAGTCTTGTCGTGCCTATCGGTTGGAGTCGCTGCCGGCCGCACCTAAGACGGTACGGGATTTTGTGTTTGAGTGTCTGTCGCGGGGGAAGAAGCCGGCGACGCTTAGAAGGTACGTGTCGACGATTGGGCGGGCGCATCGGGCGTCGGGGGTTTTGGATCCGACGGCGAGCGAAGAGGTGAAGCTGGCATTGAAGGAGATGGGGCGGAAGGCGCCGGCGCGGCAGAAGCAGGCTCGGGGTTTGACGTGGGCGGAGATTGAGGTGTTCTTGTCTGTTGACCCGAGGAATTTGAGGGATATCCGGGATCGGGCATTGGTGGCGGTGGCTTACGACACGATGTGCCGAAGAGAGGAGTTGGTGTCGTTGTTGGTTGAGGACATCGCGGATGCCGAAGATGGGTCGGGGAGCGTATTGATCCGGCGGTCGAAGACCGATACGACGGGGGAGGGAGCGACGGCGTATTTGTCGCCGTTGACGATGCGGTTTTTGAATCAGTGGATCAGGGAAGCGGGAATCAAAGAGGGATCATTGTTTGTGCGGGTTCACGGGGCCACGGACGTTGGTGATCCTTTGACGCCGCAGAGCGTGATGGCAGTGTTGCGCAAGGTTGGGAAGTGGATTGGCCTAGAGAGAGAGGACTGGCAGCGGATTTCAGGGCATTCCGCCAGGGTTGGGGCGGCCCAGGATCTTCTCGCGTTGAACATTGATTTGTCATCCGTCATGCAGGCCGGCAGGTGGAAAGACACCAGAATGCCCATGAGATACGGGGAACGTGTCCTTGCCGCACGGGGTGGAATGGCTCGAGCAGCTAAGGTACAAGGACGCGGTTGACGATTGCCGAGTAGTAGAATCGCGGGTCATGACACTTCGTGACTACTTGAATAGACGCAGTCTGAAGGCCTCGCTGGTCATGGTTGCATTAGTCGTCGCGAGTTGGATATACGCGTCGAAGCAGGGATGGGACAGCACCGCGAAAATCATCGCCGGTTTCGTCGGCGTGACCGCTATTGCGCTGTCACTCTTCATCATGAGCCGTACCCGGTGCCCGAGATGCAGACAACGGATCGGTTACATGGACACCCGCAGGCGACGAAGTGTGAAACTGATGGGTCTTGATTACTGCCGCAGCTGCGGGCTGCACCTTGACGAAGAAATGGCTGATTCAAACAGGGAATGAGAAGGGTCAGGAGTACGTCCCCTTCAGGGAGCATCGGATTTTATGCGCGTCGTTTTGGGACTCTTGATTGCGGCCAGCGGCTTCGTAGCCGTGCTGGCGGTGCTAGTCGCTTTCACCCACCTTTCCTTTCCGGGTCCAATCGAGCGCGTTGGTGCGGTCCTTCTTCTCGTACTGATCGAGACGGCTATTGGTTTTACGACATACCATGCTTTCGGGAAAGTGATGGGTTCAACGCCACGCGACAAAGGTGGAGAATAGGGGCGAGGATGCGCGAGGCTGAATGAGCGACATGGATAGTGATACGGCGATGCGACTGGCGGCCTTCGCGCATATCAGGCAACTGAGTGAGCTTCGAGATGCATTGACGGCCAGCGATTTGAAGCCGGGGTTTCAATTTGAGGGTGGGCGGATACCGCTGATCAATCCGCAACGCGGAATCTTCAAGCCGGCGCAGATGAAATACCTGTTGTCGATCAAGACGGTGTTCCCGAAGCCAGGCGGGAAGGTTTGGTACGACGATCAGCGGGAAGTGCACGAACAGATTTTCGAGGGTGTGGACACCATTGGTTACGCGTTCATGGGGAGTGATCCGAATGCCGCAGATAACCGTTGGTTACGAGAGGCCTTCGAGAATCGGGTGCCGATAATTTATTTCTTGGGAGTAGCGCCTGGGCGCTATCAGGCATTCCTGCCGGTGTTCATTACGGGGTGGGATGCTAAGGCGTTGAAGGCGGAGATTGCGTTTGGATTGCCGGAGGCTCGGGGACTCGCACCGCCTCAAAATGAAATTGAACGGCGTTATGCGCTGCGGGTGGTGAAGCAGAGGCTGCATCAGGCGTCATTCCGGGAAGCGGTCATGTACGCGTATGGGGGCCGGTGTGCGGTGTCGGGATTACCGGAGTCGCGGCTGTTGGATGCCGCGCACATAGTGGAGGATTCGGACGAGATGATGGGTCACGCGATGGTGACTAACGGCATTCCGTTGTCGAAGATTCATCATGCGGCGTTCGATGCTCACTTGATCGGCATTGATCCCGACTACCGTTTGCATGTGTCGCCGCAGCTATTGGACCAGAACGATGGGCCAATGCTGGAGGGATTGAAGATGCTGCAGGGGCTGAGTGTGCATTTGCCCAAGCGGGCGATGGATTATCCGGACCGGGATAGATTGTCGTTGCGGTTTGAGCGGTTTAGGGCGGCGTTTTGAGCTTGGTCGGTGGGGGAACCTATTGGCTACGACTCGGGGTTCGCCAGCCGGGTCCGCTAGCAACTCAGCGAAATAGTCGTGGCGCGAAGTCATTCAGGCCGCGTCGCCAGGTTTGCCACTCGTGCGCTGTACCGCTGGACTCAAAGTACTCCACGCGCACGCCGGCCTTGCGCAGGGTCTTGACGGTACCGCCAATGTGGGCGCGGAAATCGTCCTCTTCCGCGGTGCCCACCCCCAGCCATAGGAGTTTCACGCGCTTGTTGAATTGCGCCGGGTCCGAGAACGCGCCCCCGTAGGCTGTATTGGGGTCGAACGGCTGCGGAGTCCCATTGGCGGTGCGGATATTGGGAATGATGGAACCGCTGAACGAACCGATATAGGCGAACAAGTCCAGGTGTTCAAGCGTGATAAATAAAGTCTGCATCCCGCCCATGGACAATCCGGCCATCGCGCGATGCTCGCGATCTGGGATGGTCCGGTAGGAGGCATCAATCATCGGTATCAGATCGTGAACGACAACATCTTCGAAGGAAGTGTGGTTCTGTAGCCACCCGGTCGGGCCCGGCATCGGCGGTGTTCCGGCTCGCTGGGCGTAGCCGCGATCCATTACAACGATCATCGGTCGCGCTTTGCCGGCGGCAATAAGATTGTCCAGGATGAATTGGGCTCGACCCTGGTGCGTCCAACCCGTTTCGTCCTCTCCTGATCCGTGCTGCAGAATGAGCACCGGATAGTGGGCGGCGGAGTGATCGTCGTATCCCGGAGGTGTGTACACAATCGCGCGGCGCCACTCACCGGAGATTTTCGACAGGTACCACTTGGTGCGTACTTCGCCGTGCGGAACGTTTTGAATGGCATAGAAATCGGCGCCTGTCTCCGGCACTTCAATACCGCTGGTTTCCTTGCCGTAACCAAAGTAGGTTTCACTCGCGGGATCATTGACCTCGACACCGTTGAGCACAAACCAGTAATAGTGGAATCCTGGAACGCTCGGGGGCGTGGTGACACTCCAGGTGCCGTCCGTACCCTTCGTCATCGGAAAGGGACCCATTCCCAGTCCGTCTCCGCCCGCAACCTGCAGAGTGGTGGCATCTGGAGCTTTGAGCGAGAAAGTAATGCGCCGGTCCGAATGAATGCTGGGAGTTTGTGCGCCTGGCACATTGGAGGCGGCCGCCACAGGTTGTTCCTCGGCTCCAGTCGATGGCAGAAACCCAAGCTCGAGCAAGCCTAAGGCAGCGATCACGAAAGGATATTTCACGCTGAACACCCCATTTTTGAGCCTGCCGGCAATTCAGGACTGACGTCAGTATATCGCGCTGGCGCAAGTCACAGGCGCACCTCTGACTCACCGTGCCGGGCGAGCGCAGGAGCGTGAACTGCCCGGCCAGACGAAGAAGTATCCGGACCGGGATCGACTCTCGTCGCGGTTTGAGCGGTTTAGGGCGGCGTTTTGACGGTCTCCATCCCTCGGACCTTGAAATCTGTACTGGCGCCGCATTCGAGGTCACTCTTAGAATATATTTGGAGCGCGCGGCTTCGGTGGGCGGCGCGCGTGGAGAATCAGCCCACGGCAACTGAAGGAGGTGATCCAAGTGGCACATTTAAACGTTGGTTCGGTCGCGTCTCTTGGCGCGTTGGTCGGTGGCGAGGTTTTTCGTTAGTCCACCTCGTACTGGCTGGGATGCCATGAGGGATGCGCGCAGGCTCGTTGCCACGCGCGCGACTTAATCCAACGGATGGACGCTCCGATGTCGTTGCCGCGGGCTGCCTTGGCCCGTAAGTAAATGCTCGGGCAGGAATGGCGGAGTCCTAAAGGGGGCTCCGCCATTTTTTTGAGGGTCGCGCAAACCCGGGCTCTCGCACTCAAAAACGGCGTGATTACTTGTCCGGCCGAGTCCGCTAGGTTGGTCATAGTTTCTGGAACCGATGATGGCGACCGCAGCTTCCTCGTCGCAGCCACACTTGCGCTCGCCGGGCAGATACTCACTTAGATTACAACGGCCAATGAACCTAGCCACTGAGAAGGCAGACGCCGGAAGCCGGGTGTAGGCGGACGGTTCTCTGAGGCGACTCAATGATGATTTAGTTATCGCGCGTCGAAACGTCTTAGGTATAGGTGAGGGGCGGTGAAGTTTTGTACGCCCCGGAAAACAAATGGAGCGCTTCACCGTGGTGCGCAACACATACAGTAAAGGCACAAGTTCCACTTTGTATGGCGCGATTCCATGACACATCAAGGAATCACGCGCGGCCTGTTGCTGCGTAAAGGCATTTGGCACATCGACAAAGTGCTGTTCGGCAAGCGGATTTGCGAGAGCACGCACACAAGCGATCTTAAAGAGGCGGAGATGCTGCTGGCGCACAGGGTGAGCCAGGCGAGGAAGGCGCATCTTTACGGTGAGCCCAAGGAGCACACGTTTCGTGAAGCGGGGGTGAAGTTCCTGGCTGAAAATCAGCACAAGCGCAGCATTGAGCGCGATGTGCGGGCGCTCAAGGCCTTGGATCCTTTTATTGGCGCGCTGCCCTTAAATCGCGTGCATCAGGGGACGCTGGAACCTTTCATCCGTTGGCGGAGGGAGAAAAGGAATGTTGGCGGAACAATCAACCGCGACCTTGCAGTGGTGAAGCGCATCTTAAATCTTGCCTCGCGGTACTGGCGGGATGACAGAGATCTGCCCTGGATGACGGCGGCGCCGATGTTGCCGCGCTTGCGGCAGCTGCACCAACGTCAATCCTACCCGCTGTCGGCTGCTGAACAACGATTGCTGTTCTCGGAGCTCGACGGGCATTTGAAGACGATGGCGCTGTTCAAGGTCAATACCGGGCTTCGTCAGGCGGAAGTGGCGAACCTTCGCTGGGAGTGGGAGGTGGCCATTCCGGAACTTGGGACCTCGATTTTCGTCATCCCGCGCGAGCACACGAAGTTCGAGCTGGATCGCTATGTGGTTCTCAACCGCATCGCTCGGTCGGTCATTGAAAGCTGCCGCGGAAAGCATCCGGAAGTTGTATTCACCTTTAAGGGAAACCCCATACCTCGCCTCTATAACTCGGGTTGGAAGGCGGCGAGACGGCGCGCGGCTTTGCGCTACGCTCACGAATTCAAGCGTCCTTGTCCGGCAGGGTTTCGGGCCGTTCGGGTTCACGACTTAAAACACACGTTTGGTCACCGACTGCGGGCCGCGGGCGTGAGCTTTGAGGACCGCAAGGTGCTGTTGGGTCATAAGACCTTCGATGTGACGACGCACTACTCGGCGGCCGAGATCGGTTTCTTGATCTCTGCGACGGAGAGAGTTTGTGATCTGGCGGAGCGGGCGAGTCCGGCGATTGCCGTCGTTCGTAAGGAACAGCCCGGGGGAGTCACGTGCGAGACAATTGCTTCCGAATGGACGGACCAAGCCGTCGCGACAGTTAGGAAGGATACCTTTGTTTCAATTCTTCCCGATCCCCTGCAGAAGGCCGCTTCAGAACTTGCCACGGCTAGTGGATCTTCACTCAATCAATTTATTGCGGCAGCGGTGGCGGAAAAGATCGATTTGATGCGGGCCTCGGGCCTCGGATCGATGCCGGATTCACCATTCGTGGCTGCGGTGCGGCGACCCTCTGGGCCCATGTCGCTACCTAACGAGGGAATTCAGGAAGGCGGTTTGGCAAATGGTGAGTCCAACCAGGCGCGTTATTGGCGCAGACCAAAGGTGACGCCGCCGAATGTGCGCAGGGCGGCGATCGTTAAGAAGCGGAGCGCGAAATTTCCCTATCGACTGCCTTGAAAGGGGGAATTGATCCGGAATCGGCCAATACCGGAAATCGACGTATTCAACTCTCGGTGCAAAAACAGCCCGTCGAAACATGCGATAGACTCGTAAGCCAAAGAGCAGGCCTTTGTTGGCTTATAGGGTCCAGATGAATGATGTCAGCAAGGAACGCGAAGCACTTACAGGCATGCTGTTAAGCTTTCTCGTTTCGGTGCGGGCGCTGCGCTGCCCATTGTATGACGGAGGAGTCAGTATCAAGGCACGTCAGATGCTGGCCGCTGGCAAATTTTACCGGTGCGTTTGATGAATACCGCTGCCTCGCAAACCTTGGATCGGGCGCTGCCCGTTGCGTAATCGCATACGCATACATTCTTGGAACGAAATCCATTTCAAAGAATGTCGACGAAGCAAAAACGCTGGCGCAATCCGCGACGAATAGCGAGCCAGGTTTCAGCAACTACATTCTCGGCTGCATCGCGATGCTGCAGCAGAATTTTCCAGCGGCTTTTACGCATTTTGACGTTTCCGGCAAGTCAGGCTTTTTGCCTGCGCTAAGTACGGCTGCGAAGCTGATGAGTCAACTCCATCGAAAAACAGACGGGGACCTGCGGGCCTCGGAAAAGGCTTTCTGGCACGCGGTTCGTCGGGGACATATACCGGGGTTTCTATACCTGATGGCGTTCTATAAAAGCGGAGCCCGCGGCTTCTTTAAGCAATTGTGCGGCTTTAGTCTGCTTCCTGTGGCCGTGATGGGATCATACCTGTCTTGTCGGTTTGCCATTTTTTCAATGCGAACCTTTTTCTATCATCCGACGATCCCAACGCTGGAGAAGTAGACGAGGTCGCAGGTAGCGACAGCGCCCGCGTGGGCTTTTCGTTTTTCCCATTGCGGTCATTCGCCAACGTCTGGTTGGGGTCGATCACGGTCGATGGACCACGATTCCTCAAGGAGGATGACGAATGGCCGGTTCAGGCAATGGCATTCGGTGGCAGTCGGCCAGCGTCAGACGATTGCCACCCTGAAGAGGACCGGCCCGGAAGCAGAGGCTCAGATCGAATCATCCTCGCTGTGGGTTCGGAGAAGCCCAGGAATCGGCGATTGCCGCAAACCGGGTGCGCGGAACGCGGCGTCGATCGTAGAATCCCGTTCCATGACGCTTCGCCAATACTTGGGTCGTCCCGGCCTTCATGACCGCTATTGGCTTGTGCTGCCCTGCGCTTTGATATGGATGGGGGCGTTGCTGTACCTGCTTCAATCGGCTCCCGGCATCGCTGCTATGGTCATTGTGCCGAGCGTGCCGCTGATGTACATCTGCGCTCCGCAGCTGTTTCGGCTGGTGCGCTGTCCGCGATGCCACAAGCGTCTTGGCGAGCTTGCCTATGTCGCCATCATGGCCAGCGCCCCGCAACTTCGATGGGGGCCACGTATCGAAAAGGCCGCCCGGCGAGCCGAGCGTTTGGGCAAGTGCCCGCACTGCCGCCTGCGCCTGGACGAAGATATTGAGGCAAGCGTATGAACCGGCGTCCCTGGATAAATAGATATGGCACCGTTGCCGTTCTCCTGATGCTTTTACTGGTCATGAATCCGGAGCTGCGGGCCTTCTTATTACTCGCCAATTTCACCGGTCTGGATCTGATGATTTTCTTCGTCGTCATTCAGCTGCGGCACTTGATGCCGGCGATCCCTTCATACCGATCGCAAACGGGTCGCTTCCTATGCGTTGCTGGCTATACGGCTCTGCGCGTCGCGACTCGCACAATTGGGCTGCTCTTGGCGCCTGCCCGCGTGTCGGGGGAGTTGACTACATTGCTTTTCGTTTTATCAAAGAACATGTGGTGCCCGGAGCAAAAACAGGACCTCCAGCAGGTGTGACTCTGACAGGACGCGGCTTATCGAGTGCCTAAGAATGTGAGAAGATTAGGAGCGAGGTTTGCAAGTCGAAAGTCATGGGGCCGGCTAAATTGAATCGCTTCCAGACATTTGTCGTTTGCTGGGCTTTCGGCGCCATCTCTTATCTGACCGATTGCGTCATTGTCTCGACTTTCGATCATCCCCCCGATGTACCGTGGATTGAGCGCGGGATCTATTCCGGCATTGGTATTTTGTTCACGGTTGGTTGTTTCGTCGCGCCTATCGTAATGGCAATTTCCGACCGGATAGATAGCCAGCCGCGAGGGTAGTCGCGACGTCTTGCGAATCACTGCGCAAATCCGCCCTGCATCCAGGACAACAATTTAGCCAGCATATCCTCGGTCCAGAGTGGACCGCCGGGCGGCATTCGCGGCGTTTCGGTCCCTGTCAGATGACCGTAGACATGTCGGGCATTGGCATGATCGGCGTAAGTGGCATCTCCGGCCGGATCGCTCATATATGCATAGTCGTCGAGGTGAACATCCAGATCGCTCATGCAGTTCACTTGGTCCGGAGTGAACATTCCCTTGACGTCACTGAATTTGATCACGGCCACCCGAATTTCTCCTGGTTACGGAAGCGGTGTGAGCTCCCGATAGATGTGGCTCACCGCCACGGTATTGCTCGTGTGGCAAGTAAAACAATTCATGCTGGGGCTGGACGAACTCGATCCTTGGACGAAGGTCTCGATGGTCGAATTGGCCAGATGGTTGGTACCGACTTGGTTGCCGGAGTTAGGCGCGGCCCCACCGATGGTCCATGTAGTGCCGACCATGAAGTATTTTGCGCGCACATCTTTTACATCCAATTTTGCAATGACGCTGGCGGTCGCAGAAATCACCTGCGTATTCAGCCCGGCAGCGTTCGCGGGCGTGCCACCATCATTCGATCCCCAAGGCTTGGCGCGCAGCACTGCTGCAGGTCCGATCGGGCTGCCAGTGATGTCGGCGCCGCTGACATGCGCGACACTCGAATTGAAAGTACCGGAAAAACTACTTGGAGAAAACAGCCAAGTTCCGGTCGTGGGTTGATTGACCGTCTTTGGACCGCTGGTCGAGTTGTAGGCGTAAGTCGCGGCGGGCGAGTTGCCGAGATGCTCGAAAGTGGCCCAGACCATTTCGCCATGGCCATTGGTCGATCCGACGACATGTATGCCAACCATGACCAGCTTGATCGTCGCCTGACCATTGGGCACCCAGCTGTTCGGATTCGTCTTGTCAAAGGTCGGGACGATGGCGGTTTCTTGTACATAGTCGCCGGGATTGGTAACCGCGGATGCCTCGATCCAACTGGATTTAGTCTCGATAGCGAGTGCATTGGCATCCAAAATGGTGTGGCCCTTGCCGGCAGCAAAGCTTGTCACGGCGGCGGCATCGGATGCCGTTTGTGGAAAGTTTATGGTGGTGGGGGTGGGGATAAGGCCCGCCATCTGCATGGAGCGGTGATAGGCGAAGACGTCATTGACCTCGGCGATGTAATAGATCAGCGAACCGCCTTGGGAAATCAAGACGCCACCGTCGGCTTGGCCCGGTTCGACGTCGATCACATTGCCACTCAGGTCAATGAACAGCGGTACCTTGTTCACCAAGATCTTGTGTGCGGCAATGGTCTCTTTGAGCGCGGCCTCCGGCACGATGGTTGCGTGCGTCTTGGCATCGAGCAGGACGCGGGTACGCGGGATCGCTTTTAGGCTGAGGATGCTGGGCTCGACTTGCTTGCCTGCCTTGTCAAATAATTGCAGCTTCCCTTCCGCCGTGCGGGTCACCCTCGACAGTTGAACGAGGGCGCCTGACTTGAGTTTCACTGCCGGGGGCTTTGCGCCTGCCTTTTGCGGCAAAACTTCGATGGCGTGGCCGGTGCGCGACATGACTACGGGGAATCCGTGCACGCCGAGTTCCGTGGCACGCAGCCGCATCTGCAGCGGTTTGCCCGCCACATTCGGAAGAAAGGTGCGCCGACCGCCCGATTCGGGTGTCACCGTGAAGAACTGCGGCGAGAACATCACGCGACTGCCGCCTCCGTACTGCGCGGGCGCAGGAGAGGTGAGCCAGAGATACATCTGCTCGCTCCACTGAAAGAAAGGACAATTGGGCGAGAGCACGACGGTGCTGTCCGCGGGATTTGCGACGGCATTCAAGGTGGACTTGCCGCCTACGAAGAATCCGTCGACGGTCGCGGCTGCGATTGGGCATCCGCCAACGCTAGCGGCGTCTGTGGGAACTTCCTGCGCGTGCACGGGCAAGGTAAATCCCTGTGCCGCTAGAGCAGAGCAAACCAAGAGAGCTATTTTTGCGGGAAGAGTATTCACGATAATCCCTCCATGGACCGTTGTAGAAAGCGACTCCTTGCTCACGCCAATTGCACGCCCGTTTTGAATGGAAGTCAAGGCATTGAACGATCTCGCACCGCTCGGACGTTGTGCAATGCACCGCGCCGGAGCTCTCCCCAAGACGAGGCAACTGCCTTCAAGGGAGTCAATGAGGCTCGGCTTCTGCCAAACCGATGAAAAGCCGGTGCATCTTCATCTGGCGTTTACGGCCGACAGTCGCCAGGAAGTCGACGCTTTCTATCGCGCGGCTCTTAAGGCGGGCGGCAAAGACAATGGTGCGCCCGGTCTGCGCGCGAACTACCACGCCAACTACACTGCAGCTTTCGTCATTGGTCCGGACGGGCACAACGTCGAAGTGGTCTGCCACGAACCCGATGCATCCCAACCTTGATCAAGAGATGGGGGAAAGGAATGCGCTTTATGCGGGCTGCCTTGAAGGAGGGCCGCAAGGCATTGCCTGACTGTCTTCCGAATCCACCGGTCGGCTGCGTTTTAGTCAAGGGTGGGCAAATAATCGCCTGCGGATACACTCAGCTGCCGAGCGAGCAGCATGCGGAGGCCGTGGCGCTTTCCAAAGTTTCGGGCAATTTATCTGGTGTCAGTGCGTACGTTACCCTTGAACCGTGTTCCTTCTACGGTCGAACCCCGTCTTGCGCCAAGGCGCTGATCGATCGAGGTATCGGGCGGGTATTCGTTGCCACTTTAGATCCAGATCCTCGCAACTCTGGTGCCGGAATAAAGCTGCTCGAATCGGCGGGTATCATCGTAGATATTGGGATGCTGGAGAAGGAGGCGCTTGAGGACCTGGGGCCGCATTTGGCGAGAAGCCTGCGCCGAATGTGATCATTGCGCGCACCTGCCATGGGGTCGGGTGGATTCGCTCGGTTAGAATTGTCGGATGGCAGATGTAAAGCTTCAGAAGAGCTGGATGGTCTCCCGCACGCCATGCTTTGTTACTGCTGGAAAGCCGATTGTGCATCTAGTGAGACCAAAACAAGGAAGGCGTGTATGAAGCGCATGATCATCTATGTCGCGGCGTTATATCTGGCAGCCTGCACGACTCCGCACGATAAACCGGGCCCGCTAGCTCGGGGCGTTCGAGCTGATGCGCCTCCAGACACAATCGGTGTCATCCTGTCCTGGACGCCGGACCAGACTCTGGTGAATTTCCGGCGCGTCGATCAGATCTTCGCGGCGCACACCATCCACCACGGTGCCACTGTGCGGGCGCTACCTCGTGCGGCGGTGCAGATCGATCCGGTTGTAACGCCTAGCGGCGGTCCTCCTGCGGTGAGCATTGAGCAGCTCATGGAGGCGGAGCGCATAACAGGTGTCATCGCGGTGAAGGATGGGGATATCATTCTCGAGCGCTACGCTTTCGGCCGCGGGCCGGACGATCGGTGGATTTCGATGTCGGTGGCGAAGAGCGTCACGTCGACCTTGATTGGCGCGGCGGTCAAGGACGGGCTGATTAACTCGATCGACGATCCGGTCGTGCGGTATATCCCGGAGCTCAGGGGCACGGCGTTTGACGGCGTCACGATTCGGCACCTCATGACCATGAGCTCCGGCGTGCGCTGGAAAGAAGATTATGTCGATCTGCGATCAGATATCGCCTTGGCCGGCGGGGAGGAGGTGGTCGGCGGTGTGCCGCCGCTGGTGGCATATGCCAAGCGGCTGGATCGAGAAGCGACGCCGGGCACGCGACGAAAGTATCAGACCATCGACGCCGACATGCTGGGCATTGTCCTATCGCGAGCGCTGAAGGGTCGCACGCTGGCAGATTACATCTCTGAGAAAATCTGGCAGCCGTTCGGCATGGAGGCGGACGCTAGCTGGATTGTCGACAAGGCTGGGATCGAGCGCGGCGGCTGCTGTCTGTCCATTACGCTGCGCGACTATGCGCGCTTAGGCATGTTCATGGACGAAGGGGCCCAAGCCGGCGGGGTCGATGTTCTGGCCGATGGTTGGATTCAGGAGGCGTGGACGCCGCAACTCAGTGAGCCGGACAAATATGCGAAAGGCTTCGGCTATTACTGGCAGATTCGTCAGGACGGCGGCTACGAAGCAGTCGGGGCTTACGGACAGTCGGTCACCATTTACCCAAAGGAGCATTTGGTCATCGCCGTCAACTCTGCCAGTGTAGACCACCATGGAATCGGTCTTGCACGATGGGATTTGATTGCGGCCATTCGAAGGGCGGTGCCGTGATGTAGACTGCTCGTGGGATGCACTTTGAGATTGAAGGGTCGAACGTTCGCCTTTCGGGGACCATGCATCGCGTTCCCAAGAGACGTCCGCTCGCGCACTGGGTTAACGATGCGATCGGCTGGGCTCGCGTCATTTATCTGGAGCACGACAAGCAGGAATCAGACCGGTGTCGATACGCGCCACCGGGTTCACTGCCGCTCGCGAAGAGATTACCGAACTCTTGGCCTCGCATCGAACAAAAGTATCTGTTCGATCGCTTTCGTGTGGAACACCTTTCTACGCTAAGACCATTCGCTATCGCGTCGGAGGTGCTGGATCCGATCGATACCGACGAAGGCGTCGAGCGACTGGCCATCGCGAGATCGAAAGAGACTCAACCTCGGGGTCCGCGCATTGAATATCTTGAAACGGCCGCTCAGTCCTACGCGCTCGCAGACGGCGTGAGTGACGCTATATGGGACGACGCTGTGAATTGGGCTCTCGACAGCCCTGCATCGTCCAAGCGAGTACTTGAAGCGAGCTATCCCGCTTGGATCGCAGGAAACTTCGAAGAAGTGGACCGGATAAGCACCCTCCACTCGCGAAATAGATTCGAGCCGATCAAGCACGCAGTCATTACCGCGCGTAATTACCTCTGGCTTCCAACCATCCGCGATCTCGTGCATTCAGCAAGCGAGCCTACGCTTGTCCTCGTGGGCGCGGCCCACCTCGGAGGCCCGGACGGCCTGGTGCCGCAGCTGGCTGCCTGTGGACTGAGGCTGACGGTGGCGGCCGGTCAATAGCGGACAGGGGATCCGGCGTGGTCGCGGCCGATAGTTGGAACCAGCAAGCGTGGACGCCGCAACCCATTGAGCCGAACAGATATAAGAAGGGCGTCGCCTTTTATCGGCAAATTCGTCAGGACGGCGGCTTCGAACCAGTCGGCGCTTATGGTCAGTCGGTCACCATATATCCGAAAGAGCACTTGGAAATCGCAGTCAATTCAGCCAGGAGACGAGTTTCTCGCTGACGGCACTAAACTAGCAAAGGTGCCAAAATGGCGCTAAGTTCCATAGGGCTATGACGCTCAATATCACAGCCATTAGCCCCTGGGGCATTCATCAAAGTGCAGATTTCCGTCTTGCGGATTTCAAACTCGCTCCCGACGGGAAATACATCGCACTTCCAATAAGCTCGCCAAAAATCATTACTCTTCTATACGAATCGTGGGCGGGGTATTTGACCTATTGTGGTATCGGCGCGTGGGCTTTCAAGCCAACATACCAATTTGCCACAGATTGGATTTTGTCACTCGGCTCTAAGGTGGCCTTCGACGAGGTGGTGGCAGTCATCGAATCGAGCGGGTCTACGTGGATTAACGAGATTCAAAACGCCATCGGTGCATTTTACGGTCATTCTTTTGTATTGGCAGGGTTCGAAGACAGCGTTCCGCGCCTTGCGTTCATCTCCAATACTCACTCAATAAAAGGCAATATCCAGAGGTCCAAGAACGCGGGGCTCATCGCAAGCGTCGGTTCCGATTCAGGAGTACACGTGTATGTGACGGGACTTGATAGTGCCGTTTCTAGTGAGTCCCGCCTCCTGCTTAAACGGAAAGTCGAAAAGAAGCTGGCGGCCACCGTGATTCGAACGCAGCTCGCGCATATGAATGCCACCGCCGCAAGGCGCAATGAGGCCAAGGGAGGAATCAGTGAGTCATGTCTTTGTTATTCAATAGATAGCCACGGCAATGGCTCCGGGGGAATTTACGGAATAGCCAAAGGGCCGTTCATCCCGGTTTCCATCATGCACGGAATCGACATCTCCGAAGCGACGAAACAATTCGCCGCCTCCGGGGCTCAAGTCCTTCAGACGTCCTTTGCGACCGGCAGTTCGAGCGATGCGATCGCCTCGAAACGCATCCATTGCCAGCTGAACAACGATGCATTAGAGGGATTGGCGGGTGTGGACATCGGCGATATGAACTCGCTGCATATGACTATCTTTTCCGCCAATGCTGATGGGTCAATCGTAGGCCAACTCCGTCGTCCGATAACCTCACCAGTCAGTGCTTTTCTGTGGCAGAAAGAGTCTAGCGCTATTGAATTGACTTCCCTTGGGGGTACGGTGAGTCAGTCGACCGACATAAATAACTCTAATCTAGTAGTCGGAGGTGCAACAATACTGAACGGATCCTGGAGGGCGGTCGCGTGGCGTGACAACCTCATATTCGAGCTGGGGGTCGCGACTGGAAATAACTCGATGGCAGTGGCCGTGAATGATTCAGGCGTGATTGTCGGACATGTCTTCCAAAGCCCGTCGTCCGATAATTACCATCGAGCATTTCGCGGGGATGCCCGTGGCCGTATAAAACTGCTCGACGAGGTTAGCGATCATTGGAGCAGGGCGGTTGATATCAACAATCGCGGTCAGATACTAGGTTGGTCGATGAAGAATGGCAAAACACGTTGCTTCTTATGGTCTCCTGAAAACGGGATCAGCTACATCGAGCCGATAAACGGAAGTACCTTCTACGGCTCAAGCATCAATGATAGGGGCCAGGTGGTGGGCGAGGCGGATGATGACCGTGGGATTCGTCGCCCGATGATTTGGGAAGAGAATCGCGGCCTCTCTCTTTTAAAGATAGAAAGGGACTTTCATCCCACGGCCATTGATAACGAAGGAAATGTGATTGGAAACGAGACCAGTAAGCCGTGGTCCAGAGCTTGGTTGTTAACGCCTCGCGGTCAGATCTTGGCACTTCAAGCTGGGACCGATCACAACGTTGAAGCGCGGTGCATCGGAGGGCGGGCGATCTTCGGGCATGCAAGCACCGACGAATGGACACACGTCCATCCCGTGCGTTGGGATTTCTAACAATGGCATCCTGGGTGCGTGGTGCGGGTAATCTTTGACCGTTCTTCGTTTCACGGCGAGCGGTTTGTCGCGCTCCAAATAGTGCCATCCGAGTACTAGTGGGGAGAAATCGTGTTCGGGTATATCACACTCCTGTTTTTCTTGAGGAAACAGCCTCCGCGGCTGGAATCCCTAGGGGCTCGGATGGGTGGATGAGACACCTGTCTTTTGCTTTGGACATTTGTAACGGCGGAATCTTTGAAGACAAAATGGACATATGGCACAGCGAGGTTGTGGAAGGCAGGACTGCGTGCGAGACATCAAATACCGGAGCGAGCTAGCAAAAAAATCTGCCGATGTCGGGGACGAGGAGGAGGTGCTGCACCAGGGCATAAGACTTCTGCGCGATGTTCACAACGAATTCGATCGCCGGGGCCTTGGTCAAGGCGGAACGACCCTCTAGTTAGGCCGTTGAGACGGGCGAGCTGTGGTGTACGAACCAGTCAAGCGTTTTTTGCATCGAACCTCCTTATTTTTGCGGCGGTCAGCGTCCCGAGCATACGATAGAGCAATTCTAGAGAGGGCAGCGCCGCATACCGAGATTCAAGGAGTGACTCATGAGAATCGGGATTTTGCTTCTAGCCTTTGGAGTAGGGTTAAGCACTGCGGGTTCGGAGCAGCACTCAACGGATGCCTTTGAACAACTCAAGGCACTTGCCGGGGAGTGGCAGGCCGATCTGCCAGGATTTGGGGCCATTACCAATTCAGTGCGCTTGGCGTCGAATGGTAGAGCGATCGAAGAAACGCTCGATACTCCGGCTGATAACGAGATATCTGTCGATACGCGCGATGATAATCGCATTCTCCTGACTCATTTCTGTGCTCTCACTCCGGATGGCCATGTTGCTCGCCTCGAAACTGCGCCGATTCAAGGTGCGTTCGACAGCTTGGAGTTTGTCTTTCGCGATGCGACGAATCTGCACAGCCTTGCGGCGCCTCATATGCGTCGCGTTTGGCTAATCATTCGAGATCACGATCATTTCACCGAGAAATGGACAAAGATTGAGAAGGGGAAAGATACGGTTTTCGATCTGAATTTTGTACGCCGCTAAGGGCGCAAGATGTTCACTGGCGAATTAACCGCCGATGGGACTGGCTAGGCAACTCTTGGCAAGTCTATCGGGAAGATCGCGAGGATGGTGGATTGCGATGAGGCCGCGCGACCATCCGTATATCGGTCGGATTGGTGTCGGAAACCCGATCGTTCCAGAGAGCACCCGCGGATGTGGGTCTGACCCCGAGCGGGCCGCAGGCGTCGCAGTCTTTACAATGCTTGTAGAAATCCAGTTCACTGATCGGGCAGCCCAGCATTTCACTGAGACGCCTGGTCTTGATGCGGGTGCCTCCGCAGAATGGGCAGGGTTTGAGCTTCATGGCTTCTCCTTTGCCGGGTAGATATGCTCAATTCGAGCGCGTAGGTCTGTCCTATCGATGCGGTTTTAGCACGGATCGCAGCAATCCCGCCACATCCGTCGGGACGGCGACAGGGCGCGGCGCGCTCCGGTAACGTGACAAGTCGAAGGCGTTCACACGGAACTCATACTTCAATATCTGCCATGAGCGCGGAGGCCTTGACGTTTAGAGCGCGGGCGATTTCGATGAATTCGAGAACATTCAATTGGCGCTCTCCGGCTTCGAGCTTCCAGACGAAGGAATTGGATCTCTTGAGCTTGGCCGCGAGTTGGCGCTGGGTCAAACCAGCGGCATTACGTGCGCCTACTATCGCCGCAATCAGCGCACGATGCTTGGAACTTCGCAACTGTTTCACTAGGCTGCTCCTAAAATGGACGCAGCACAGCTAACCGCAAAATCCTCTTGCCTCCATTTTGGTCGCACTGTTACTATCTGACGAGTGCGACCATTCTGGGGGCACGCGCCCCGGCATCTGGGAGGTGCATATGCTTAAAGCGAAGGACGGCCGAAAGGGGGTAGGGGAGGGTAAATCGCGCGGGCGCAGAAAAGGCGCAGTGCCGGCGGCTGCCGGCTCCGTTTCGCCGGATCTATGGGAAATCCTCGGGCGCTTTGACCAGGCGCTGTCCTTGGTTGTCGTCGCGCACCGCTCGCTGGCTGCGAAGGAATCGGCTGAAGTTGGGGATGAGGAGGAAGCGCTGCGGCAGGGCATCCGGCTCCTCAAGGAAGTTCACAAGGAGCTGGATCGCGGGGCCATGCGGATCAAGGGGCCATCGACGGCGCGGCAAAGTCATCCGGCGTCCGCTTAAAGCATGCGCCCAGGGCAGGGCGGCGCAGTACCGGGCTCATTGCGGTGGGCACCTGCGGCGGCAGTATTCGCCTGAATGTGCAGGCCGGAAGCAAAATGGGTATTTTCCCGAGCGAAGGCGATCAGGTGCGTGTTAGGTAAACCCATAAGCTGCGCGAAGAAATGTCAATCCGAGAGTTTCGGTTCAGGGGGGCGCAACAGCCGTGTTACATTTTGGGTGGAAAATGGCGGTCAGGGTGCAAGCCGCGTTGAGGACTTGCGACAGGGAAGGTCGCAACGGACGCGAGTCCGCGAGGCGGGTCAAAGTCACGCCTTTGACTCGCCGAAGTCGAGCGAGGGCAGGGTGAGCCGCATGTCGGCGAACGCCCGGGCAGGAGTCCGGGCTGTCCGCCGCGAAGCAGGATGCGGAAGCGTCGCGGAACCGAACGGCTCGACCAGACGGAGGATTGATGTTAATTCTAACCAGGCGGAGAGGGGCGTGGATCGCATTTGTTTTCCGGACCGCGGTGAATCCGTCCATGGACGCTGCGGCAAAAACTTTCTGCGCTTTTGCAATCCTGCAGCGCTTAGAAAGCCAGTGATTTGCCTTTCCTGGCAAATCCCGTTCGACGTATACGTCTCACCCGTGTTTTTGACGCTCCGAAAAACAAACATCGATCCACTTGAGGTGCGCGTCAACTACTCGATACTGGTGATTGCCGCACCACGGCGCACTACGGGCGAGTCGCGATAACTGGCTCGGCCAGATGAGGGAGATTTGCAGATGCTGATTTTGACGAGACGGCTGGGCGAGACCTTGGTGATTGGGAATGAGATTACCGTGACGGTGATGGGCGTCAAAGGTAGTCAGGTGCGGATCGGAATCAATGCGCCGAAGGATGTGGCCGTTCATAGAGAGGAGATTTATGACCGGGTGCAGGCGGAGAAGGCGCGGCAGTCGGAGTAGCAGGATCCCTTTTATCGCTCTTCGGCCCAATGCGCGTATTGCTCCATCAATCCTTGGTATTCCTCCATGGCCGGGAACTTCGCGAATTTGTGGGGCGCAGGAGTCGAAGCCCAGGGGAGCTTTTCACTCGTGTAGGTTTCTATGAAAGGGGAGAAGCCGCTGGGGTCGTCCAGCATCGTGGCGCGAACGTTGACGAAATCAAACCCATCGGGCCGGGTGAACATCCAGCTCATGCAGTGAGGGCAGAAATAGTGGCGGGGGCTGCCGTGGAGGCCGCCGATAACAGGCTCTCCTTTTGTGACCGCGAAGCCGCTACTCGGAAATGCGGGGCTTAGGGAGAAGGG
>Ga0210400_10000327_pt1 | contig 55446 bp, 57 predicted proteins | sample IncBWH26MmetaG_FD_155456 | JGI IMG/M metagenome (GOLD analysis project Ga0210400, IMG submission 155456) | Forest soil microbial communities from Barre Woods Harvard Forest LTER site, Petersham, Massachusetts, United States - Inc-BW-H-26-M | ecosystem: Environmental > Terrestrial > Soil >...
GTGGTCTTATTTACTTAGACTCATCCACTGCTCGCTAGTTACAACCGTAGCTTGCCTTGGAAATACCTTGTCCGCCAGCACGGCGTGTACTTGCTCATCAAAGTCAGCACACAGATCTGAAATAACCGTCAGCTGATAATCTTTGTCAGCGGCTTCACGGACGGTTGATAACACAACACCGCTGGTGGCAATTCCGGTAAGTACAAGATGCTTGATATTTTTAGCACGTAACACAACTTCGAGGTCACTGCCGCTAAAGGCGCTGACCCGGCGTTTTGTCACCACAACATCATTATCAGCCGGTTCTATTGCCGGAACCGGATTTACCAAGGCTGACATAGATTCTTTCATGGCTCCGAAAGATTTATTGTTGGGACTAATTTCAGGAAATCCAGGACGAAAACCCACGACAACATAGATAACCGATATCTTGTTTTCATGGGCGAAATCCGCCGCCTTGGTAATTTTTGCCAAGTACTCTTCCTTATTATTTTTCAATCTTTCAAGGGTCATCGGTTGCACATCCATAATTAACAGGGCTGTGCTTTGATTATTGTTGTTTTGTTCCATATTTAATTGTAATACTTTTTATTAAAATCCCAAACTTTCATTGACAATAATCATTCTGACTTTCCTTTGTGCAAACGCACTTTCACGCTTGAAAATAAGTATTTTTGAGGGATACGTATGCATCTTATACTTTTCCATCATATGAATATCTTCTTTGGGTATCACATAATCATTTAACCGTTTCATTCCTTCTTCCAAATTTGGTACCAATTTTTGGGCACCCACTACAAAAATAAGGTTGGGTGAAGTGTATACCACGTGCGGTAATTGACTGCCGCTATTTGATGCCACAATAAATTCACCGGTTTGTGATAATGCATGCACGCTTCCCAGGTAATAATCTGATAGTACGGCGTGCTTCCTGAGCGTCATTTGCTTTGCCGTGTCTTTTTCATCAATAATACCTTTGTGCAGGTTATTCCAGCCGGTTTTATCTTCTTTGAGGTAATCTACGAAACCGATCTGCTCTAGGGTTACCGAGGCACCGTTCATTACTGAAGCTCCGACAGGAATCAGCTCTTTTATTTTTTCCAGTCCGTCTTTTCCAGTTTCAACAAAGATACCTTCCACATTATTGACGGCAAGGTTTTTTATAGTTTCATCGATAATTTCTTTTGTTGCTAATGTATTATAGTTCATAATTTTTATAGTCAGAATAGGGCATCTTTAAAGATGCCCTATTTCGTCATTTAGAATATTATTTCTTTTCTTCTGGCATCTTTTTTACCATGTCGATCATTTTTTCGATAAATGCTAGTTCCGCTTCCATAACAGCTTTTTTCTTTTCCAACTTAGCTATTTTGACTTCCTTTGGCATATGCATCCACATTCCCATCATGCCACGGCCCATACCGCCACACATGCCTCCGCACTTTCCGCCGCAACCACAATCTTTATTTTCTTCGTTATACATAGATTTGATTTATTTAAATTATTATTTTTATTACGACCTTTTTCTTTTTGACTTAATTAAGGCAATACTCCCTCAACTGATTCAATCTTGTCGGTTATGGTATCTGGATCATTACTATGCACATATTTGCCTCCACGTGACCATGAAGCAATGGCAGCCATAAGATATAGGATTAAAGAAAGGGTAAATGCTATGTGCAAACCGTCAATGAAGGGACCCGAAATTAATTGAGGAAAGAACGTTTTGCCGGTGATATAATTTGCATTCTTTGAAGGCAAAGACACAAGTACTTGCGACGGTAGAAGTTTTGACATCGGATTCGATCCCAAAAAAGCAGCGAACAAACTTGATACCGGAGGAGCATTAGCCACCCGAGAGGCTACCGCCTTCGGAACGTTTTGGGCTACCAAAGCTGACTCCATGGTCTTTGGCAAAGAAGCAGAAAGACCAAGAATCATCAAGCTGAAGAAGATTCCGATTGAAAGTACCTGCCCAGCGTTCATAAACGTAAATTTCATCCCCGAAGCCTGTCCTCGCTGTTCAGCCGGAACTGAATTCATAACCGCGGTACTGTTGGGAGCTGCAAAAAGACCGGCGCCTACTCCTGTTAATACCAACAGTGATGCAAAAATCCAGTAAGTAAAATTTGCGGGCAATAACATTAACAGTCCGAAACTGAGTGCACCGATAAGCATGCCTCCCGTAGCAAAGTATTTTGCGCCAAATTTATCAGATAGATATCCCGAAACGGGGCCTACCAGTAAAAACCCTGCGGTAAGGGGTAACATATAAATTCCCGCCCATAATGGAGTGCTTTCAAAAGAATAACCGTGAAGCGGCAGCCAAATCCCCTGAAGCCAGACAATAAGCATGAATTGTAAACCACCTCTCCCAATAGATGAAAAAAGACTAGCGAGATTCCCTGCGGTAAATGGCCATATGTTAAACAACTTCAGGTTAAACATGGGATTCTTAACCTTGTTTTCAATAAAGAAGAAAAGAATGAGCATCACGACGCCAAAAACAATCTCCCAGATTACCATCGGACTTGTCCATCCCATAGCATGGTGACCATACGGAATAATACCGTAAGTAATTGCCACTAAAATCGAAATAAGCCCTAATCCGAAGGTAAGATTGCCCCACCAATCTATAGAAGTCTTTTTCTTTAGTCCCATTTCTTTCAGTTTCATGTACGCCCAAAAAGTACCAAAAAGACCGAAGGGCACATTAATCCAGAAAATCATACGCCAGTTCCAGTCTGCCAACAATCCCCCTGCAATCAGTCCAATAAAGGAACCTGCGATCGCGGCGATGGTATTGATTCCCATGGCAAGTCCTCGCTCTTCAGCAGGAAAAGCATCGGTGAGGATTGCCGAAGAATTGGCTAAAAGCATTGCACCGCCAATACCCTGGAATATTCTCATTATAACAAGATAGAAACCAGCAAAGGCCCCCTGGCCCGGAGTAAGCGCAAGCAGTATTGAAGCTATGGTGAAAAACAGAAATCCGGCATTGTACATTTTCACCCTTCCAAACATATCTCCAAGGCGTCCAAAAGAAACGAGTAACACGGCAGTGCAGACCAGATATCCCATAAACACCCATAGCAAAAAACTAATATTGCTGGGTTGCAGCGGATCAAGGTTAATACCCCGGAAGATAGCGGGTAGGCTGATAATCACAATGGATCCGTCGAGCGCAGCCATAAAAGTCCCCAATGTAGTATTCGATAGGGCTGTCCATTTATAGTTCTTATTTTTTACCGGAGACTTTTGTTTTTCCATTGATGATTTTAGTTAATATTTTTAGTAATTCTGCTTGTTCCTTCTTATTGAGAATACTTAATACATTGTCCATTTTTTTATCAATTTCCTTACGACATTCGCAGAACTCCTCTTGACCCTTTTTAGTAATCTCCAAACGTACAATCCTGCGATCGTTTTCATCATAAATTCTCCTGAGTTTTTTTGTCTCGACCAGACGATCAATAATTGGAGTAGCAGACGGAGAGGTAATGTAAAGAGATTCTGCGATATCTTTCATGGTGGGTTTTTCTTTATTAGCCGCCAAAGCCAATACCTTAAACTCAGCCATTGAGAATGGATCTGTTTTTCCGTGCCCGGAAACGCACTCTCTCATGAGCCGCATCGCCGTAAGCATAACAGAGGCAAGATTAGGATTATAGTTGTTTTGCATAAACTTAGGTAATAGAATTGTTAGATATACTAAGTATATGCGAAGTAAAAAGGACTGTCAAGTATATCACTATATCTCTAACCAAGAACCACTTCTTAAAAGTGGTTTTTGAATCTACTAGTAGTGAATGGAGTCAAAGGCAGTTTACTTTGGTTGCCATTCGGTGGCTTGAAGCAGTCCGAAAACATTGCCTTCAGTGTCTGTTGCGCGGGAAAACCAGCCCAAGCCTTTCATTTCCCACTTTTCTTTTCCCTCCCAAGGATCAATCTTTCCGCCGTTGGCTTTAATGGCTTCGATAACCTTATCAATATCACCTACCAAAATAGTGCAATCAAAGCTGTTGAGTTTACGCATCGGATTTTCTGACCGATTATATAACCCCCCGTTGATTCCCGGACCCTCACCGGTATTTACCATCCAGTAATCCATACCAATACCCGGCATATTACTTTTTTCTATTTTCCAGCCGAGCGAATTTTCGTAGAACTTTTTTGCGCGCTCAGCATCATCAGCTTGAACCTCAAAATGTATGGGTCTATTGTTCATAGTTTTTTGTTTTATTTAATAATATTTCGAAACTTATCTCATAATTTATATTTATACCGGCTGATAATATAGCAATACATTACCCGATTTAAACGTTTTTGTTTTTAGAAGTTTTAACTTAATACTACGATCAACATCCTTAAACAATGGTTTGCCTTTTCCTAAAATAACAGGGTTTACGATAAGACGGTATTCATCAATTAATCCAAGATTGGTAAATTGATCAACAATGATTCCGCTTCCCAAGATAACCATATCCTTGCCCGGTTGCTCTTTTAACTTTTTAATTTCTTCGGGATTAATTTCTTTCATTATTTTGGTATTTTTCCAATCAGCTTTTTTGAGTGTTTTCGAAAAAACAATTTTAGCCAAACTATTCATTGCTTTGGCAATAACCGGAGAATCTTGGATTCCCGCATCGGTTGGCCAATAACCGGCCATCAGGTCGTAGGTTATTTTTCCAAACAAAAGAGTGTCTACCGATTCCAGCATCTCTTTGGCATATTCATTGAATTCTTTATCTACCACATGCCAGTCGATTTCTCCGTTGGGACCTGCAAAATAACCATCAACGGTTACCATATTTGATATAATTATTTTTCGCATATGTTTAATTTTATTTGGCTCATCCTTGATTAAGGGCACTTTTTAATAAAACAATATTACTTCTCAAGCATTAACTTTAACGGATGCCAGTACTAGGTTTTCCATCCACTGGTAATATTTTTTACTTCTTTTACGGGAATGCCTTTGTGGCTGAACATAAGCTTCGTTCCTCCTTTGGTCGGCTTCAACAGAAAAGTCACGGTTGAAAAATGTTCTTTGGGCCAACCCTTGCCTCGCCAAAGCTGTACAATTTTTTCATCTTGCACCAACTCCAGATTCTTGCCGCTGATGTATTTTCCATGAGCAGTGAAAGTGCCTCCCACTTTGCGACTGATCTTGGCAGGCCCGCCGGTAAACTTAGCATGCTTTTTAGAGTCCATGAGGGCCTCGTACACTTTACGAGGAGAAGCTTTAATCATGAGACCCTGCTTGATGTCTTTTGTTTTTATCATAAAAGTTATTAGTTATATATTAAAATAATCCGTCTTTATTGGGAGAATCCAGCGGTACCTGTTGTCCAATATCCCACATCTCAACAATCTTACCATTTTGAAAACGAAAAAGATGCATGGTGGAAAATTCCAATTCTTTTGGTTGTAAAATAACGTGCGAATGGACGGTGACAACGTCACCGTCCCCTATTACATTTTTTATGGTGAATTTCTTATTAGGAAACTTAAGATGATTCTCTTCCATTCCCTTCTGCAATGCCGGAAAACCTGCAGGATAAAATGCATTATGATGCTTGCCGTTCATATCCACGTATTTTTTGTACGCCTGGGTAATGTCACCGGTCACGACAAGCTGTAAAAATTCCGTGGCTAATTTTTTATGATTCGATTCCATACTATCTTAACTTTTAATCTTTTTTCTAAAACAATTTTCCATGTGATCGTTTACCATTCCCACCGCTTGCATATGGGCATAGACGGTAGTCGGCCAAAGGAACTTAAATCCCCTTCTCTTAAGGTCTTTTGACCACACCTCAGATTGGATATTTACTGGCTTGTAATCACTCATTTTCTTAATTACACCGACCATCGGTTTATTGTCCACGAATCTCCACATGTACTTAGAAAATGTCCCGAATTCTTTTTGAACCTCTAAAAATATTTTTGCGTTATTAATCGCAGCGTGTATTTTAGCCCCGTTCCTCACGATCCCCTCATTTTTTAAAAGCCGGCTAATTTCCTTTTTTGAGAATTTTGAAACTTTGATTGGGTCAAACTTAGCGAAAGCCTTTTCAAAGTTTTTACGTTTACTCAAAATAGTTCGCCAGCTTAGACCGGCTTGAAAACTTTCCAGAACCAAAAACTCAAATATTTTATTATCGTCATGTAATGGAACACCCCATTCTGTATCATGGTATTGTATCATCAAATCATCAGCATCTTTTACCCAATCACACCGTTTGATATTTTTCATAATGCAGTAAAAGCTTTTTCTTACCAAATAAAAGGAATCAACTTTATGATTAACCTACAAGCTGTCTCTTTGGCACCCATCAGCTTAAATAAGGATTGGATGGATTGATGGCAAATTATAAGATTATTTTACAATAAAAATCCCCATGACACAACTAAGTTGTAATCACGGGGTTGGTTTTACACTCCGCCGAGAAACTACTTATTCTCAAGCCTCTGTAGCCTTTCATTCAGTTCCTTCAACTTTTCATGACGCTGAATGTAATCAGGGTCGTTTTCCATGCGAATCTTGATCTCTTCAGCGACATAAGTTCCCCCCACCTTCACGCCACAGCAAAAACTTATGACATTTGTGATGATTACAATCGTGAGAAGGATTGTAATCCAATGCAAGGTCTTCATGATAATCTCCTCTTGGGATTTGGTTTTCAGTCACAGCAATAAATCAACGAAAGTTCACTAACTTATTGCTGTGACTGATATAAAAGGAGCTATTTCCTATAGCTTAATAATAGAATATTAATAAATATGTGTCAATAGCTGCGGGACTAGGATTCGAACCTAGATAGTGGGTTCCAAAGACCCAAGTCCTACCATTAGACGATCCCGCAATGTAATAAATTTTTCTCAAAGAAAAATTTAAACGTTACTGAAACGTGTAAATTTTTTGAAAATTTATTACGTCTCGCAATGCTCATTATTTTACTATTCTTTACTGGTTAAGTCAATCACTGCAAGTTCAAGTGGTAGCTGTAAAATAGTGGCATGGCGCATCTTGTTTTCGGCATCAATAAATAATTCCAGCATGCGTTGAACGTCTTCTTGTGAAAGATTGGTAATTTGGGCTTTCATAGTTGATAATTCTTCTGCCGATAGGCCAGAAGTTTGGGCATTGAGTAAATCAGGATTTATTTTTAGCAGCAATGCTTGGCGCAGGTAAAACACCAGGGTTTTGGTAAATTCTTGCAAATCAACGCCGCTATCTGCCATGGCATTAAGATGCATTACTGCCTCTTTCGCTTTTTTTGCTTGCAAAAAATTTACAAATTGCGATATTTGGCCAACTTCCACAATCCCCAAGAGCTCTTTAATATCGTTGAGCTTAATGGTTCCTGAAGAAAAATTCATGCACTTATCTAACAATGACTCTGCATCACGAAACGACCCGCGCGCATTTAACGCAATAAGCGGCAATATCGCCGGCTCAAATTTCACTCCTTCTTTTTTCAAAATGAATTCCAATTTTTGGATAATTTCCGGTGATTGCAGGCGCTTAAAATCAAACCGCTGGCAACGCGAAATAATGGTAGGCAGCATTTTGTGAGCTTCGGTGGTGGCCAACAAAAATACGGCATGAGCTGGCGGCTCTTCCAAGGTTTTTAACAGAGCATTACTTGCCGATTTGCTTAACTGGTGGCATTCGTCAATAATGAAAATTTTATACTTGGAACTTACCGGCGCGAATTTTATGCCATCAATTAATTCTCGCACATCATCAACCCCGGTGTGGCTGGCCGCATCAATTTCTACTAAATCCATGGATTTTCCATTCATTATTTCAGTGCAGGAGGCGCAAATTCCGCACGGTTCAAATCCAGAGGGTTTTTGACAATTTATGGCCTTGGCAAAAATACGGGCAATCGTGGTTTTTCCAGAGCCACGCGGGCCGGAAAATAGGTATGCATGCGAAATTGAACCTGAATTAATGGAATTGGTTAAGGTTTGCACCACGTGGCTTTGGCCGATAATTTCACCAAAGTTCTTTGGCCGATATTTTCGATATAGCACTACATTTTCCATCATATTTACTTTTTAAACACGAAAAATTTATATCCGAGAAAACTCCATACTGCCGATGCACAGGCCGCAATAATCACACTTACCTTTATCCATAGCGCCGGCGGAATTGAAAACTGTGAACTCGCTATTTTTGTCGCATAATAAAATACTGAAACATCTATCACTAATCCTATTAATGTAATTACAAAAAATTGCGCCACCTCTTTGCCCACATGTTCTTTTTCATGCTTTAAAAATGCCCAGTATTTATTCCCCCAATATTTTAACGCGGTTGCTACAATAAACGAAATGCTTTTTGCTACCAAATAATACAGAAAAAAAGCAACGACCAACCATTCAAACAGTTTTAAGTCAACAATCGTGGCCACTGCTCCTACCAGTAAAAATTTAGCGGCCTGAAACACGAAGAGGAATTTTTTGCCGATTAAAAAGGCTACCCACAGGCAAAAAAGAGATACAAAAGGCAGGACAAGCCAAATAACCACCTCGTACCAAAAACCAACGTGAACCCCCCATCCTTTTAAAAAATCACTTACCAAAAATCCAACTACGCGGCCGCATACCAGTGCAAAAATAATATCGGTAATTCGCATGTAGTTAAGAGTATCACAAAGAACATCATTGTGCAAAAGCTTTGAATTTGTTAAAATGAGACATTATTCTATTACATGGTGTTATATGGAAAAATTTGTAGACGAACTAAAATCTTTTTTAGAAAACCTCAATAAAGAAAAGGATCAATTCCTTTTCCGTTTTATTAACCCCTACTGGCCACGCAGCATTACGCCAAACTACTTAACCATGGTAAGGATAGCCATTGGTATTTTTTTACTGGTGCTCTTATTTGATTTTAGAAATGACAATGGGTTAATTATCATCCCGTTTTTCTTAATTGGAGCGGCTACCGACCTGTTAGACGGCGCCGTTGCCCGATGTCTTGGCATGGAAAGCAAGTTTGGCCAAATAACCGACCCCATTGCCGACAGAATATTAATTATCCCCATTGCCCTCTACAGCCTCATGGATCATCCCTATCTTTTGTCGCTCCTTCTTTCCATGGAAATAATCAATGCGTTAATATCCTTGGTTGCCGTGGGTAAAAAAATATTTTTTGGAACTAATATTTTTGGCAAAACAAAAATGTTTTTGCAGTCGTTGGTATTTATTGGGATACTGGTATTTTGGCCACATTCTCCCAATTTCTTTTTCACCTATGTGCTTTGGCTTTCGCTGGTGCTCATGCTAATAAGCACAGCGTTGAAAATTAACCACTTAAAACTTTACTATGTCCAAAAATATAAAAGTGTATAACACCCTTTCTAAAAAGAAGGATATTATAAAACCGCTCAAAGGCAGTAACATTAATTTATTTGTATGCGGGCCAACAGTGTATGATTTTTTACACATTGGAAATGCAAGAATCTATATCATCTTTGACTGTTTTGCAAAGTATTTGAAATATTTGGGGTTTAAGGTTTTTTATTTGCAAAATATTACCGATATTGACGATAAAATCATTGCCCGAGCCAAAGAAAAAAACGTGGAACCCAAAGATTTAGCCCTCGCGTTTGAAAAAGAATACCTGCAAAATATGAAACAACTCCATATTACCAGTGTTACCAAGTATGCCAGAGCCACCAGTTATATTAAAAAAATCATCAGCCAGATAATACGAGTGCAGAAAAAGGGGTACGCTTACACCTTAGACGACGGCATCTACTTTGACATTTCAAAATTCAAATCGTACGGGAAACTTTCTGGCCGAACAGCACTTTCAGCTGAAGATTCGGTTTCCCGCATTGATTACAGTAAACATAAAAAAAATCGGGGAGATTTTTGCCTTTGGAAGTTTTCAGTGCAAGGAGAGCCAAGCTGGCCCAGCCCATTTGGAAAGGGGCGCCCCGGCTGGCATATTGAGGATACCGCCATTACCGAAACTTTTTTTGGACCGCAATACGATATTCACGGCGGCGGCATTGATTTGCTATTTCCCCACCACGAAGCGGAAATTACCCAAATGGAATCCATTTCAGGAAAACAACCGATGGCAAAGTATTGGATGCACGTGGGATTTTTAACCTTAGAAGGTCAGAAAATGTCAAAATCACTGGGAAATACCGTTACTATCGATGCCTTTTTAAAAAGCCACTCCTACCAGTACTTGCGATTTTGGATTGCTAAAAATTTGTGGCACTCTCCTGTTGATTATTCAGAAACAGCCATTATAGAGGCAAAGATGGCGCTCGAAAAAATAGAAGAACTCTTGAGGAAGTTGAAAATGGTAACATCAAAAGTTAAAGGCGTAGGAGCGACAAAATTGCTGAAAACCGCAAAAACTGACTTTTATAAAAATTTGGCTGATGATTTTAACACACCAAAAGCTTTTGCAATATTATTTGAGTTTATCAAAGAAACAAATAAATTATTAGATGAAAATTTAGTTGGCAAAAAGGACGCACGCCAAATTTTCGAATTTTTTGAAGAAATAAATACAATTTTTGATGTCATAGACTTTAAAAAACTCGCTAAATCAAATGTGCCTAATGAGGTAAAAGAGCTGGTAAAAGTCCGCGAAAATTACCGGAAAAATGCCGAATGGCAAAAAGCTGACGAAATCCGGACAGAAATAGAAAAATACGGCTTTTTAGTGGATGATACGAAAGATGGCACCGTACTTAAAAAAATAGAAAGTAGAACCTAAAAAATAATTGTCAATAATTGCTTTATGGCAATGATTTTGTTATACAAAGTTATATGAATTCACCGATGCCCGAAAAAAAACCGCCTCAAAATATAGAAGCTGAGCAAAGTTTGCTGGGGTGTTTAATGTTAGATAAAAACGCTATTATCAAAGTTTCTGATTTTGTTAACTCTGAGGATTTTTATAAAAACATTCACAAAGAAATATTCTCGGCCATGATGGACATGTTTGAAAAAATGGAGCCCATAGATATTATTTCAGTTTCAACCAGGTTAAGAGAAAAAGGACAATTAGATGGTATTGGTGGCTCGGCATACCTGACCTCGTTGATAAATTTAGTGCCAACGGCTACCCATGTGGCAAACTATGCTAACATCGTGCGCGAAAAAAAGATTTTACGCGACCTTATTTCTGCATCACAAGAAATTGGTTTGGATGCCTTTGATGAGTCACAAGATGTGGACACCCTATTAGACAAAGCCGAAAAAAAAGTATTTTCTATTGGGCAAAAATCGCTGACACAATCATTTGTTCCCATTAAAGATTTAATCCCCGAAGTATTTGAAGGCATAGAGCAGCGTTCGCAGCAGGCAGGAATGTATCGGGGTACTCCAACAGGTTTTAAACAGCTCGATAATTTATTGTCGGGGTTGCAGCGGTCGGATTTAGTTATTTTGGCCGCCAGGCCCAGCATGGGAAAATCATCACTGGCTTTAGATATTGCCCGGAATATCGCGGTCATGGAAAATTTACCGGTGGGAATTTTTAGTTTGGAAATGTCTAAAGATCAGTTGGTAGAAAGATTATTGGCAAGCCAGGCCAACGTTGACTCGTGGCGGCTGCGAACCGGCAAACTGCAAGACGGGCAAGGCGATAATGATTTTTCGCGGCTTCAAGTTGCCATGGGCAGTTTGTCGGAAGCGCCGCTCTACATTAACGACATTGGCATGGCCAATATTTTGCAAATTCGGGCAATGTCACGGAGATTGCAACAAGATAAAGGATTAGGACTGATTGTCATTGATTATTTACAACTCATGGACCACACCAACAAATACGCCACCCCTATTCAGCAGGTTTCCGAAAATTCACGCGCTCTCAAAATGTTAGCCAAAGAATTAAATATCCCTATTTTGGTATTATCGCAGTTATCACGCGCGGTAGAAAGTCGGCGCCCTCAACGCCCCATGCTTTCTGATTTGCGCGATTCGGGCGCCATTGAGCAGGATGCCGATGTGGTAATGTTTATTTACCGCGCTGATAAATACGAAGAAAATTCATTGGAAAAAAATATCGCTGAAATTATTGTCGCCAAACACCGTAACGGCCCAACCGGAGCCATAAAACTTTACTTTGATGAAAACCGGGTCAGTTTTAGAAATCTTGAGCAAGGTGACTACGCCACCGAAGTACAAGCAGAATAATATACTATGGATAGCATTAAACGTCTCACTGAATTATTTTCAAAATTTCCCACGGTTGGGCCCAGGACTGCCAGTCGTTTTGTTTTTTATCTTATTAATGCAAAAAAAGAAACTCTTGACGAGTTAGGTGTGGCGATTGAAGATATAAAAAACAACGTGAAACTTTGCAGCTTTTGTTTCAACCCTTTTGAGGGGGTAGAAAATGTGTGTGTTATTTGCAAAGACCTTTCGCGAAACAAGCAATTGTTATGCGTAGTGGAAAAAGAAAATGACCTCATGTCTATTGAAGCCACCAAGCAATACAAGGGTTTGTATTTTATTCTCGGCGGTGTAATCACCTTAAAAAAAACTGCCGAAGATTTACGCTTTAAACAATTACAAGAAAGAATCGGTAATCCCGAAAAATTCGGCATGTCCGGCGCCGTATTTTCAGAAATAATTATTGCCATAAACCCTACTCCCGAGGGCAAGGCAACCACCGTGCTGGTAGAACGAACCCTGAAAGAATTACCCCAATTTGCCAATCTTAAAATTACCCATTTGGCTCAAGGACTACCAGTGGGCGGTGAATTAGAATACGCCGACCCGGAAACCTTAGAGTCGGCATTTGAAGGCCGAAAGTAATTTTGGCCGCTATTTGAAAGTAAAAAAAGAAGCCGACTAAAAACTTTCCGGAGTCCCCCTGAAATCCATACGGTTTTTAGCCAGCTTTTTGAAAAAGTCGGCAGAGGATAACCGGGCGAAGTACGGTTATAGTGTCTGTGCCAAAGCACAAAGAGTTTCGGGTTATAACCCTCGCGCATCAAAGCAATCCATTGCTCTGATATCTTGCAACACCAATCGGCGTTGCCTCTTCTCATTGAGGCCACGCCAACTCCCCTGCCAACATGGTTTTCAACGAACTTGGTTGAATAATGCAAGACCGGATACGCTCACACCTCTCCCATGCAAGCGCACCGGCCTTGCAACTAACCGTATCTTACCAAAACTAAAAAATATTACAAGGGACTTTGAATTACGAAATGGACAAGAAATATTCTTTTTATTGTCCATTTCGTAATTCAAAGTAAGAGGGAAAACAAAAAACATCGCACATGCGATGTTTTTTTATGGCTTTTGTAGTTCTGCGGTTACAGTAATTCTCTTATAATTTTTACCTGGCGGCCAGCAGCTTACCAAGGTAAGATCGTTATTGTTTGACGAAACCGCAACCGAACTGATATCCTGCCCCTGAGCAATAATATTTTTTTGCGTTACCAAATAAGTGTACTGGGTATTGTTAAAGTAGAGTATAATCTGGTCACCAATAGTAAGGTTATTAATATCGCTAAAAATATAATCATGTTTTATGTGGGGCCAATTTGGTGGAGCCGAATGTCCTAAAATAACAATCTGCCCTTTTTCTGCAGGTAATACCGACCCCGGATAATATACCGCCCCTTTATCTAAATCGTGTTCAAGGACGGTTTTGTCAGTGCTTTCTCCGATAACCACCGGCGTGGCTACATTCAATGCTGGTATTTCCAAAGAATTGCTTTTGTCAGAGTAAGGATACACAGCGGCTGCTACTACCGGCTGGGTGGCAACAAGTGCGTTTTGGTTATGAGGAGCTTGGGTGCTATTGGCACTTGCCAATAAATCACTGCTTTGGTATGGATTAAAAAAATCATAGGCCAGCCCCGACACTTCTTGATAGTTAAACATCCAAGAAACCTGATCCCAATTTAATATAACAAAAGTAAATAAAAAAATACCAACGAATATCACTATTAACTCTTTTTGTTTTTTATTTATCTTCATAGGGTAATGGTATAAGGAGTAATATGGCCAACAACATCTTTATTCAAAAAAATAACCGAAGAAAGAATTGCCATCACCACCAACGATTTTATAATAAGGCCAGGGCGCTGAATATGAAAATTTGCCAAAATATCGATTAAGAGCACCACTCCTACCAGCAGCAACAATGCATACGATACATACACGAGAATCGCGTCGTAGTCATAGACAATAAAATTAATAAAACTGTTGTAAGAATTATTTTTTGTGGCAGGTGTAGGATTTGATATCTCGTTTGGTTGCGTAGTATTACCCAACACTTTTTGGACTGATTCATTTGGAGAATTATTAATTTGTGCAATTTGAGCCGGCGACGAAACAGGTTGAGAAGAGGTATTGCTTTGATGCTGAACAGGTATTACTGGCGTAGCATTTACTATCGGTACTACCACTACTTTTGGACTGGCAAAAAGTTGCACTACCACCATGGTATTATTACTGCCAAAGCCAGAAACAATGGCGGTTCCCACGTCTTTATAATGAGGATTTAACAAGTTAGCTCGGTGTTCTGGGGAATTAAGCCATGCGTTAAACACCTCGCTTGAATCGGCAAACCCTATGGCTAAATTTTCTCCCGCATAGGTATAGGCATACCCAACTTGCTTAAACCAAAACCACGGAGTGAGCCCTGTTGGGCTTTGATGGGCAAAATAATTATTACTAACCATATCTTGCGCTTTAAGTAATGCAGCCTGGTCTAAAGCACTGCTTTCGGTGAGAGTGTTTAATCCCGTGGCTGTCCTTTTTTGATTGAGTTGGTTGATAAGGTCGGATTTTGTGATATCGGCAAAGAAAATATTTTTAGGAAACGGAGTGAAAAAATTTATCGTAGCAATTCTGGCAACTAATAATACCAGCACCGCATACCACAATAGCTTGGTTTGCAAAAACCGAGGGCGATAATCATTGCCCTTGAAAGGAAAAAATAACAGCTTACTTTGAGAATATATTTTTGAGAACATATACTCTCCCTCTACGGTATAATTCATAGCATTAAAAAGATATTAATCCTATATTTTGTGCTCTAAGTATAAACTAAAAAGCTTACTTTGTCAAAGTAGCTTCGCTAAAAAACATCCTATATACTTACTTGTAATACGCCCTATCTTTGTATTGCAAATAAATGTATTGGAGCTTTTTCCTCGCATCCGCTGGAATCCCCGTTTGCAAAAGAGCATTCATCTTGGTAATTTGAGCACTAATATCTGAATTCATATCAAAATCAATTTGCCAGTTTTCAGACGTAGTAACCACCAAGTAATTAGAAACCAATATTTCTTTAATGTCTACACCTATGGCATCTTGCAGATTTTTTTTAACTTTGCTAATCATATCAACAACATTTTTGCTAACTACCTGGTCTCCAGCATTATTTTTTTTACTATTATCTTCTTTGGTTAATACCACCATACCCGCTGGTATGCTTTGCAAAGGCTCAAAAATAATCCCGTTGCCATCCATGAAAAAACAACGGGTAGGAACTTCATTGGTGCAAAAAACCAAAAATGGTTGACGTTCTTTAATTTCTAACGTTAAAGAATTAGGGAAATTTTTTATTAGCTGAACATTTTCAACCCCAGCAAATGTGTGCAAAATATCCTTAACCGTATTTTTTGCATCAACGGTAAAAATACTTTTAGATGAAAGGGTAAAAAAATGACGGGTAATATCGAGCTGCACAATTCGCTCTATATCTTGGCTGTTAATTTGTTCATTACCCGATACTTTAATGGTTGAAATTTGAAATTTTGAAAAAAACAGCAAAAAATATGAAAGAACGGCAATAATTATTACTACCAGCAAAAAAATCCAAAATAACGGTTTTTGGAAAAACTTTTTAGTGTGGCGCAAATGTTTTATTTTTGGTTTTATATGCTTTCTGCGATAGCTCATAAAAAATTATAGTCCTCGTTTTATTCTCCGCATGGTTTCTATTATATAATTTAACCAGTATTTTTGCGAAATAATATAATCTTGCGTTTTTACATATTCATCTTTATAACCGCCAAATCCCATTTTAAATAATGTTGGGCCAGAATATGGGTGCTTTGGATTTTTTACCGGGTCAGAATAGCCCCAAAAGTCGTAAATTTTGCAGCCGCGTTTTTTAGCTTCTTGGATAGCCCGCCATTGCAACAAATAAGCAGCAGGAATTTTTTTATATTCGGGCAACAGGGCAGCGTGATGGTAAAAAACCATACCACTCCAAAAAATACCATAGGAAGCGGCAATCACGTTACCCTGGTACTTTGCCATGAAGAGCGCTATTTGGTTATCTTTTGAAAAAGCTGCGAATTCTTTTTTGAAATACTCCAATGAAAATGGCACGAATTTTTGATGCTTTACCACTTCCAAATGCAACCGATTAAAAAGCTCAACGTCTTTTTCATCAAAGGATTGGTAAATTTCCAAATCCTTATTTTTCTCGGCCTGCTTGATTAAATACCTGGTGGTTTTCCGCATGCCGGCCAATAATTCATCTTCACTTTTTCCAATATTGAGCTTCCAACTGGATTCCGGATGGGTATGCAGTGGCCGTAATCTAAATCCTAAATCTTTGAATATCTTTTCGTTCTCTGGCCCTCTTTCCCAAATCGGGCTAATCCTCACAAAATCCACTATTTCTATTTTTGCCAACTCTTTTAACTTTTCTAACAAAACATGTAATGATTGAGCATTGGTCATTAGATTTTGGGATTTCGTGACTGGTCCGTGCGGCACCAGTAAAAAACTTCCCCGCCGTGCAGAATGCTTAATAACCAATGCCACTGCCACCAATTCCCCATTATAAATTCCAAACCGCCAAATCTTGTTCCCTAGTGATTGCTGAAACTCCCCCCAATTCCAGGACTGTAAAAACGTTTTCTGGCTACAATGCGCCAAAAACTCCTCCCATTCTTGCTGATGTATAATTTTCTTTAATTCCATTGCTTTAAAAAAGTAACTATTCTCTGCGCATCTTCCGGTGAAATATTCACGTGAGTAGGCAAATTTAGCGTTTTTTGGGCTAAATTTTCGGCGTTTGGGCAAGAACCTGATATATATGCTATGTTGTCCAATTGCGTATCTATGGGCGCCACAACGCTCGTATACCAATCCCCCAATAACATATTTTCTTTATGCCAAGCTTCGTAAATTACTTCGTGGGCTTTAGGGTGACGTACAGCAAACCGTAAAAAAGTTCCATCATTGGACGGTAAAATAAATTGAGTATTTTTAAGTTGCTCAAAATAAAAATTGGTAATTTTTTGGCGGTGCGCATTAAACATTTCTAATTTATTGAACTGATTAAGTGCCATGGCTGCCAGCGCATTCGGTAACGCTTTAGGAAAATAATTTGGCTTCAATCCCCTTTTTTCTTGCCAACTGACCGCTTTCGACAACACATGAAACCACTGTGAACCAATTAAAAAAAGTTTTCCTAAATCTAAAAAATCATACAATGGCAAAATAATATAGTGCAGTAGAATGGGATGCAACAACTGCTGAAAAATCCAAACCAGCGATGGCTGGCCAAATTCTTTTTGCAGTTGTTCTAGTTTTTGGCCAATTTCATCATTATTGGTTACTGCCATACCACCATAAACACAAGAAATCACTTTGTCACGAGCAAAACTAAAAAAAGCCGCATCACCGAACGTTCCAACCTTTTTACCATTTATTTCAGCTCCCAAAGCGTGGGCACAATCTTCTATAATAATCCCCTTCTTGTGTCGCATAATAGTTTCCATATCGGCGGGCAATCCAAATGTATGTTGCACTATTGCGGCTTTATAACTTTGAACTTTATAACTTTCAACTTCACTATTGAAATCGTCGGCACAGTCAATGTAAACCGGATGTAATCCAGCCCACAAGACGGGATTTGGCACGGCATTACAAGTAAAAGCCTGCAGTAGCACATCGCTTTTTTCGGGTAAGTTAAGTGCCTTTAAAATAGCGAACAATGAAGATCTCCCACTGTTAAACGAAAAAGCGTATTTTACGCCAAGGTATTTTTTAAATTCTTCTTCAAATTTTTTTATTGCGCTGCCGCGTTTCCATTTCCATGGCTGAAAAAGTAATTTTAATGCTAAAACCACGTCATCTTTTTGGACATTGGGAGATAAAGAAATAGAAATAGGTTTGAATTTATTTGCCATGTAATAACCTTATCAATTCACCCGGCACCCGTCCCTCAAGCAACACCGCGTCGCCCTTTGTGCAAAATGTGGTGATTACGGTAATTATTTCTCTTGAGTTTTCTAAAAGTGTTATATTTTCTTGCGACATACCATATTTTATAGCGGCTGTTTTTATTATTTCAAACTGGTCTTTAGTGGTAATAATAGCCATGTCACAAACCTGGGCAATTTTTTTACCAATCTGCTGATGAATTTCGGCTGACTTCTGCCCAAGCTCAATTAAACATGGCATCACCACCACTTTTTTCCCTTTAAAAATATTCAAATAATTTAAATCGGCCAACACACCGTCAGGGTTTGAAGAGTATGAAGAATCTATTACATTAATTCCGTGTATGCCCTGAGTTAAGGTAATTCCAGCCTGGGCTTGGGTTATTTTTTTGCACGCGTGTAAAATTTCTTCCATACCCACGCCAAGTTGCCGCGCCACCAAAATGGTGGCCAATAAATTTTGCGCATTTTGCTTGCCAGGCACATTTACAAAAAAATGCGCCATTTCTTTTTGCTTGGTTCTTACAATAAAAGATAATGAATCTTGACTCGCCTTGATGTCTTCGGTCCATATATCAAGGTCAATTTTATCTCGTTGCAAGGCATAGATTTTTTTTGCAATGTCCACTTTTTTGTATAAATCCAAACAATATTTGTTATCTCCATTTAAAATAATCAAACCGTTTTCGGGAAGACTTTCTGCCAATTCCTCTCCGCCTTCAGCTGAAAGCAAATTTTCCAATGAACCGAAAAGCGCCAAATGCTGTTCGTTAACGCCTGTAACGATTCCTATGGTTGGCTTCACCATGTCGCATAATAATTTGATACCGCCCTTTTTATATGCTCCCATTTCTACCACAAAAATTTCGTGCCGATTATTCAATTCTTTTAAAATTGTTTGAGCAATTCCCATTTCTGAATTTTGGTGATCTTTGGTTGATAACACCTTAAATTTTTCAGAAAGGATCGTAGTTAAAAATTCTTTGGTGGATGTTTTCCCGTAGCTCCCGGTAATGGCAACCACCAATAAATTATCAAAGGTACGTATTTTTAGGGCAGCAGCACGCAAAATATTATTTCTACCCATCACAAATAATGGCTGAAATACCAATACCACCGCCGACACTATCAATGGCGTTGCAATATCAAATATCAGCAAGTTGATTACAATCCAATAAGTGGTTTGCACGTAGTAATAGTTGACAGATAAATACAAAGCGGCCAGGCCAATTGAGACACCAGCCAGTAACACGGTTTTAAACGTAAATTTTGGTATTTTCAGGCTCCGGGTTGAAAAATGGATAAAGAAAAGCGCCGCCTCTGCAATATAAATAAGCAAGAGTGCATAAAAAAATACTAAGAAAAAATAATTACTAAAAAGTAATATTAGCAAGACCAGTTTTGTGATTGGAAGTACGCCAAAAAGCAACTTGTTGCCTTTTTGGGTTCTGAAATGATCAATGAAACGGCCAATGTGATATTCTTTCAACTGCCAAAGATATATCCAAAAAAGAATAAATTTTAATGTTCGCAAAAACCAAAATAGATTTAAGTAGCTGATTAAAAAATCCATGCTAAATGTTTTCTAATATTTTTTCGGCCAATAATTCTGGAACTTTTACCTCCAAGTCGTGGTCGCCGCCGGGAATAATTGATAGCGTAGAATGCAGTATTTTTTTTTGAATAAAATAAGCATCTTCAACCAATGTGGTATCATCCTTATCTCCCCAAATGATTACCGTGGGTACTTTAATAGAAGATAAAAATTGGGACAAGTCGTCTGAAATTACCTGCAAAAATGTTTCTTTCATAACTCCTTGCGCCCGCAAATAATCGTTGCCACCCACCACAAATTTATAAAATGCTTTTTTGGCAAGTGGGTAAAAGGGTACAAAAGAAAATATTTTACTTAATTTTGAAACTCTGCCCAACACCTGTTTTTTAATGGTTTTTTTTCTGATGGCTGCCGCCCCTACTAAAAATAATTTCTGCACTTTTTGATTGTATTTTATAGAAAACTTAGCCGACAACGCCCCGCCAAAAGAGTGCCCCAGTAAGTAAAAATTATTATTGAGCTCTGGGATTTTTGTGCAAAATTCTGCAAGCCACTCCACATAGGTATTCAAATTCCATGCGATGTCTGGCTCTTGGCTTTTTCCAAAGCCGGGCAAATCGGGAATAACAACCTGCATGCCTTTTTTTGATAACAGTTCTGCAGTTTTTTCCCAGCGATCTGATTTTGACCCCCAGCCATGTAAAATTAAAAACGGCCTGCCCGCCTGCGCAGGCAGGCCTTCTCCGACAATCTTGTAGTTTACCTCAAGATTTTTAACAACAACTTTCCTTTCTGTCATTTCGGTTTAATAACGTTAAATCCAGTATATTTTTGCAATATCTTGGGAACTTTCACACTGCCATCTTTCTGCTGAAATTGCTCAAGAATAGCTGGAATTAACCGGCTGGTGGCAAGACCGGAAGCGTTAAGCATGTGCACAAATTCATTTTTATTTTGTTGTGCTTCTCGATATTTCACATTTCCACGCCGTGCTTGATAGTCTAATCCATTAGAAGCACTGCTCACTTCTTTATAAATATTCATGCTGGGAATCCACACTTCAATATCAATGGTTTTAGCCATGGCCGCGCTTGCATCGCCAGCCGCTAATTGCATCGACTGAAAATGCAAACCAAGCCCTGCCACTAATTTTTCAGCATTTTTTACTAATTCATCAAAAGCTTTCCACGATTCTTCGGGTTTAGTAAATTGAAACATTTCCACTTTATTGAATTGATGGCCGCGGATCATGCCACGTTCTTCGGTGCGGTAACTCCCTGCCTCGCGCCTAAAACATGCTGAATACGCAAAATATTTTAATGGCAGGTCTTTTTCGTTGAGCACTTCGTCGCGGTGATAATTTCCCACCATCATTTCTGATGTGGCATTTAAACATAACTTATCCTGCGTCCAATATAAGTCGTCACGGAATTTTGGCAGGTGCCCGGATGTGTAGGCCGATTCCTCGGTCAACAAAAATGGTGGCAACAAAAAAGTGTACTTATTTTTCCGATGAAAATCAATGAAATAATTGAGGAGTGCCCATTCAAGTACGGCGCCGTTTCCAGTATAAACCCAAAAACCAGACCCCGACATTTTTGCGCCACGCTGATAATCAACGAGACCCAAATCGGTAGCTAACTGTACGTGGTCTTTTGGCTGGAATTTAACATTAGGTTTTTTACCAAACTGTCGCAACACCTTGTTGTTCTCTTTTCCGCCAGCCACCACATCATCGGCAACAATGTTTGGCAATGCTGACAATTCTTCTTTTAATGTTATTTCTACTTTTTTTATATCTTCATCCAATCTCTTAATTTCATTTCCGATAGTTTTCATTTTCTCAATAATTTCTAGCGTTGGTTTTGTTTTAGAATTTCTATTTCGTTCGGCTTTTAGTTGCTCCACTTGTGTTAATAATTTTTTTCTTTTGTCGTCTAAGGCAATAATTTCATCCAAATTAAAATCGCCTTCTTTTAATCTTTTTAAAAGAGATTTTTTAACTTCTTCTTTATGCTCACGGATTTTGTTAATGTCTAACATGTTAATCTGGAATATTTAATATTGATGACTTATATTTTTCCGGATGAAAAGGTTTGAGTCGCATAATATCAATATGCAAGCCCATTTCTTTTATTTTTGAAGCCAATTTTTCGGTAAAATGGGTTTGGTCGTATCCCAGGCAAATAATTCTTGGGTTCACTTCACCAATCACTTTGTAGGGATTGTTTCCTTCATTTCCCAACCGAGCCTCGTCTACTAAGCCACTTTCTTGTACAGCTTTGAGCCGTTCCTGCTCATTAAACTTTGGTGGCCTGCCCTTGGTTTTCATAATCGTAGAATCTCTGCCCACCACCACAACCAAAAAATCTCCGTATTCTTTTGCCTGCCTAAAAAAGTCTTTATGCCCTTCGTGTAAACCGTCAAACGTACCAAAAACTAATACTTTTATCATTTTAGTTTAGTTATTGTACTAAATTTAACATGGACCAGCAACTATTGACAGTATTGATATATAGTAATATAATTTGAAAACATACTAAACTGAGTCAAGAATTCGAAAGGAAAAAAATGCAGTCACCTTTCAATCTAGAGTGCGAAAAAAGTTTTCCAATCCTCAGGAAGCTCGTTGAAAAAAAGTCGATAATCAAGATTACTCCCCGGAAAGAGGGTGCCAAACCTCGTATTGGGCTCTATGAAGATCACTGCGGAAGATATGTTACCATCACAGAAAGTGGTAATATTTCAATAACAATGGCGTTCTTTGTAAACATTGAAAGCATCGAGTTGCTGTAAAAATTACGCATTATGCACAAGACCACGATGTCCGTCACGTGGTTTTTCTTTTGCAATAAAAAACCCGTCTTTCGACGGATTCTTAAATCATAAATCTTAAATCGTAAATCAGGTTTTGGGTTTCATTAGCGGAAAAATCTGCGTTTCACGGGCAGGTTTGTCCATCAGAAAGCTGAATAATCTTTCTGAAACGCCGAAGCCGCAGGTTGGCGGCATGCCGTATTCAAGCGCCTCCACAAAATCTTTATCAAACATTTGGGCTTCTTGGTCGCCTTCTTTCCTTAAATTTTCCTGTTCTTCAAATCGGCTTTTTTGATCAAGCGGATCGTTTAATTCACTGTAACCATTACCCATTTCGCTGCCAGCCAAAATTACTTGGAACCTTTGCGCCATTTTTTGGTTTTTTTCATCACGCTTGGCCAAAGGTGAAACATCAATGGGCAAATTTATTAAAAAGCCAGGGCCAGCCAGATTTTTGCGGCAGTATTTCCACAAGTTATCAATAGCGCGAGTTTTGTTGAATCCGTTTTTGTCGTAGGCAATGCCTAATTTTTGCAACTGTTTTTCCATTTCCGGCAAACTGGCTTCAAAAATATCTATTTTTGCGTATTTGTTGATAATGGTCTGGTAATCATACACTTCCCATTTCTTGCCAAAGTCAACTTCAAAATCGCGGATGTTAAATTTCAATGTGCCAAACGTTTTTTTGATAATATATTTATACAATTCTTCCACCAATTTCATTCCCATTTTATAATCAGCATAAGCCCAGTAAAATTCCATTTGAGTGTAATCTTGCAGGTGCTCGGCGTCCATACCCTCATTTCTAAATTGCCGCCCAATTTCAAACGTTTTTTCAAACCCAGCCACCATTAACTTTTTCTGCCATAACTCGCCAGTGGAAATACGTAAATATACATCCAAATCAAGCGCATTATGATGAGTGACAAATGGCTTAGCATCGGCTCCACCGGTGGTAACTTCAAGCACCGGAGTTTCTACTTCTAAAAATCCTTTTTCGGTTAAAAATTCACGCATATTGTTCCAAAACACGGCGCGCTTTTGGATCATTTCTTTTATTTCGGGATTGAACAAAATATCTAAATATCGTTTGCGCAGTTTTTCTTCAACATCTTGCAATCCATGCCATTTTTCTGGCAAAGGCAATAAAGATTTTGCCAGCATTTTATAGTCACTAGCTTCAATGGTTTTCTCTCCACGCTTGGTTTCTATTAGCGTGCCTTTGATTTCAATAAAATCGCCAATATCAAAATGATCAATGAAAAATTTGTAGCCCTTATCCCCCATTTTATCTTCTTTTATGAGTCCTTGTATTTTATTGGTTCCGTCTTGTATATCTAAGAATGTGGCACCACCATGCCCACGCAATGCCATAATCCTGCCCGCCAACACAATTTCTTTTTTACTTTTGGCTAATTTCTTAAAATCATCCAGCGATTCTCCAATAGTATGCGTTCTTTTTGTAGTTGCCGGGTACGCCAAAAGCCCTGAATCTTGCAGAGACTTTAACTTTTCCAACCGCACTTTTTTTATCTCATCAATTGAACTCATTAAAAAATTATACCAGAATTATGTTATCCAAACAACTATTGACGTGTTGGTAAATTAATGCTAATTTTAATCCAATGAACAGTTCATTTTGTCTCTAATCGCGAAGGAGTAAAACGACATGAGAGTTAAATCTGACTTCTTTCAAGGGATAGCCCTTTGTTTGGGCTTACTGGGAGCGCTGATGTTCCTTTCCCCTGGCCTGTTAATCTGGATGGGCATCCTGGACATGAACGACGAAAAGTTTGGCGTTTTCCTGTCCATTGGAGGACTCACTATAACGGTTATTGGGACTACCAGTTACCTCATAATTGCCTTTTACAGCGAACGCAAAAAAGCAAGAGAACGACGATTCATAGAGCGCTGAGCTCGACTCAGCGCTGGTTCATAGAGCGGAAGCCCAACCGCTCTCTTTTTTAAAAAACTATTTACGGGTTACTTGTTACTGGTTGCTTCTTACTAAAATAATATTGCAGCACATCATGTGCCACCGGTAACGTAGCCGCCCGTAAGCCCTGCACGCCCTCAATAGTGGCTACAAAAACGATGCTGGGATTATCGTAGGGCGCAAAATCAGAAGACCAGGTATTAAAAATTCCATCTTTATTGGTTTGAGCCGTTCCGGTTTTTCCCGCCACTGCCACCGGCAAATCATTGAGTGAATACGACGAACCGTAATCTTTATCAACACCATCGCGCATGCCCTCGCGCACAATTTCTAAATTCTGCGGATCAATAAAGTTTTGCCGAATAATTTCTGGCTTAAATTCTTTTACAATACTTTCGGTGCCGCTTGAGGTATCGGTAATTTTTTGCACAATTTGCGGCTGGTAGAGCGTACCACCATTGGCAATGTAGCAATACGCCATGGCTACTTGCAAAGGAGTTACCTGTAAATCCGATTGGCCGATGGCAAGGTTGTAGGTGTCGCCATCCCACCACGGCTGCCCTTTGACCGACTTTTTCCAGGCAGGACTGGGCACAAAACCGGAAAATTCTCCCGGCAAATCAATGCCGGTTTTTTGTTCCCAGCCAAATAAGTCCAAATATTTTTTAATGCGGGCTGGACCAAGCCCTTTTTGGTCGCCATATCCCCCACCTACAGTGTAAAAATAAATGTTTGAGGAAACGGCAAGAGCTTTTCGCATATCTACTAAGCCATGAGGTTTTACGCCGGCAAATCTATAGGTTACACTTGGGTCAAATTGACTATGGACAATAATATATCCGGGGTCGTTGATGAGTTTGTTGGGATCAATAAGTTTTTCTTGCAACACCCCTGAAGCCTCAAACGGTTTTATGGTTGACCCTGTGGGATATTTTGCGGCAATGGCGCGGTCAAAAAACGGTTGGTTTGGATCTTGCAAAATTTGGTTATAATCTTGTTGGGAAATACCTTTGCTGAAAATATTGTCATCATAGGCAGGGTAAGAAACTAACGACAAAACCGCTCCGGTACGAGGATCAATAGCCAAGGCTGCTCCCCGTTTTGCCCCGATATTTTTAATGGATTTTTCCAGCGAATCATACACCACTTTTTGCAAATCAGCGTCTATATTAAGAACTAAATTGTATCCTGGTTTACCGGCCAGCAAGGTTTGGTCGCCTTGGGAAATTCCGGTGGCAGTTTTTTCTATAACCGCTTTACCGGGAATCCCCCGTAAAAAAGTTTCGTAAGATTTTTCCAATCCGGTTTTACCAATGTTGTCAGTGCTGGTATAATCGCTGGAGCTTTGCAAATCTTCTTTACTGGGTTTGGCAGTGTACCCCAATACGTGAGAAAAAATAGGGCCCATTACGTAATCTCGTACCGTATTTTTTTCTATACTGCAGTTGGGCAAATCGTTTATTTTTGCCTCCAAAACGAGCAGTGTTTCTTGAGGCAGATTTTCAGAGATTAATACTTTTGATTCTTCTGATTTACTAAATGAGTCATTAATGTCTGCAGAGGTTTCACCTACAATAGAGGCGATGGTATTGATTTCCTGGGAAGCTGTTGCTGGCACCGTAAAAAAATTTCGTTTATCGCACACCAAGTCGTAAGCGGGCGCGTTTACCACCAGTTTGGTTAAATTTTTATCGTAGATGATGCCGCGTTCAGGAACCACCTCATCAATTTTACCCTTATTATTTTCGCCCATGACATATAACCTTTTCCCATTGATGATTTGCAAGTAAAACGTTTTTGAGAAAAGAATCACAGATGAAAGAAAAAACAGCAAAAACAAAACGTAAATTAACTTTTTATTGAGCGGCACTTCAAATTTTTTCTCTGAAATACCGAGTTCTTCTTCTTTATTTTTTGCCAAGGTATCCAAAAACACGTGATGAGTTTCAAGGTCGCCCTGCGATTTTTTAATGTTGTAGGATTTTGCCATATGGTCACCTAAATAAGGTCAGTTGCCTGTCTTTGGGTTTTTTATAATAGATAGTTTTTGCAAGGAAAAACACTACCAGAGCTACCACGGTATTATACAGTAATTCAATTAAAATATTTTTATCAACGGTAACTTTAATATAGGGAAAATGCACCAAGGCATACAGTAAGCTATTATAGATTGCCAGGCACAGTAAAAACATGGGAATGCTATATACTAAAAGGTATTTTTCCTGCCGTTCTTTTAAGAAATATAGCATGGTTTTTATGGCAAGGTAAGTTGCCAGAAAAGAAATAATTGATGCGCCAAAATAAGAGGATAAAAATAAGTCGGAAATAAACCCTGCAATGATTGCCAAAAAGAATCCTCGGTAATATGCGTCCTTTTTTTCAAAAAAAACTAATACAAAAAACAGGATAAAAATGATATTGGGAGCTACTCCCATAATGGTAGTGTGGGGCAAAAAGCTATTTTGAACACATGCCACCAAAAAAAATACCAAGGTAATAAGTAATAATTTTAACCACATGATTTCCTATTATTTTGTTTGTTTGTAATTAGTAATAATAAATACGTTATCTGCGGCATTAACGTTGAAAAATGGTTGGATGGCGGCTGTTTGGAAAGGTTTAGAATCATTTTTGTTAATATGGGTAATTTTTCCAATGAGTAAATCCTTGGGAAAAATTCCTTCAAGAGCTGATGTAACTACCACATCGCCTTGGTTAATGGTTGCATCTTGAGCAACCAGATCTAAATATATTGAAAAATTTCCATTGCCTTTTATAGCTCCAAAAATGGGCGGTTTTGTAGTATCAGAAGATTGTACCTTTGCATCTACCACGCTATTTTTATCTGAAATAAGTGTAATATTGCTAAAATTTTTGTATACTTTAGAAACTTTACCGTATAATACTTTTTGACTGGAAATTACCGGCATATTTTCTGAAATTCCGTCTTGTGAACCTTTGTTAATCACCATAACATCGTTGGCTGTATCTAAGCCAATGGTTTGAGCTGGAGCCAGGGTAACATTATCTGCCTGGGTATTTTGTGCAACTTCTTTAATGGCTTGGTCTTCATTGATGGTTTCTTGCAGAGCTGAAACTTCAGATGATAACCGTTGATTTTCCTGCTGCAAATTGCTATTTTCCTGGGTGAGTCCCTTTGCGTTTAAAAGAGATGTAAAAAAACCTGATGCGCTATCCCCTGCTCTCCAAAACGTTTTTGAAATGGGAGAAATGAGAACATAAAAAGAATTTCTGATAGGTTTTTGAAAAAAATTGAGAACTCCAATGAAAAAAAACAACATCACTACACCAATCATAATTTTTTGCCAGCGAAAATTTTGCTTTTTCAAGTAGACGTTCATGATTTATTTTTTATACTTTACTCTAACAAAGAAATAAAAATACTACAAATTTGACTTTTTGCAAGTTATGAGATAATGTGTTTTATGAATAGCACCTAATATCTTTTGGGGTATGTTATGAAAAAACCAAAACCGAGAACGACGAAAATCATCGCGTCAAAGAAAATCAAAGGGCTTTTCTATGAAGGATTCAAGAGAAGCCGACTCAACGAGGACGATCTCATTGTCGCATTTTACTATCGTGGTGAAAGGTTTGATTTGCATGAAATAGTGGAAATCGAACCCCTACTCAAAACAAATTTCAAAAGAGCCGAGGGCAAATCGATCATAGGAATGATTATCAAAATCGACCCTTCAAACGAAAGAGGAGAACAGCAACTCGTCGTTATGGCAAACAATGCTGAAAGTTCAAAAATGGATTGGTTCAAGGTGACCGAAATAAAAAAGTCGCAAGATTAACGCTTTCTCTGAAAAGCGAACCCGATTTTACAATCGGTTCTTTTTTTACAACAAAAACCGCTTATTAAAGCGGTTTTTGTTGTAGGTATTTTTGAATTCAGTTCTAGGGTGGCGACTACCTACTTTCGCGCTATTGCACTATCATCGGCCTTGGTGTATTTCACTTCTGTGTTCGAAATGGGAACAGGTGGGACAACACCAGTATAATCGCCACCACAGAACTCAATCTGTGGCGATGCGCGCCGCCTTCTTGGCGGCGCGCGGTAAAAAATAACATAAGTAAAGATCAATAAAATCTGTATCTATTGAGACCTGCCGCCTAATAATTCTTTCTACTAAAATTTGAAATTTTGGCTGTAAATTTTGAAAAACTCGGCAGCTTATCTTTTTTATTGATAAACTTTCTCATTTTTCAAAATTTTCAACCTAAAATTTCTTCATTTCGTAGTAAAAAACTATTAGGTGGCAGGTCTCCTTACGCTAAAAAATGTATGATTTATTAGTACTCCCCGGCTGAACTCCTTACGGAGCTTACACCTGGAGCCTATCAAACCCGTCATCTACGGGAAATCTAAGAGTTCTTATCTTGGAGTGGGTTTCGCGCTTATATGCTTTCAGCGCTTATCCCTTCCCAACTTAGCTACCCAGCAATGCTCTTGGCAGAACAACTGGTACACCAGAGGTTGGTTCATTCCGGTCCTCTCGTACTAGGAACAAATCTCCTCAAAACTCTACGCCTGCGGTAGATAGGGACCAACCTGTCTCACGACGGTTTGAACCCAGCTCACGTAACACTTTAATCGGCGAACAGCCGAACCCTTGGGAGCTGCTTCACCCCCAGGATGTGTTGAGCCGACATCGAGGTGCCGAACAGAGCCGTCGCTATGGACGCTCGGGCTCTACTAGCCTGTTATCCCCGGAGTAGCTTTTGGCTGATGATCTTCGTGTTTTCTATAAAATACACGTCGGTTCACTAAGTTCTGCTTTCGCAACTGCGCGACATAGCCGTCTTGCAGTAAAGCTGGCTTATGGCTTTGCCCTATCGCTTCGATTTCCATCCGAAGCTAGCCAACCTTTAAACGCCTCCATTACTCTTTAGGAGGCAAGTGCCCCACTTAAACTGCCCATTAAACACTGTCACCACAGTAAAGTGGATTAGAATATTGATTTTCAAAGATGGCTGTTTCATCGGCGCCTCCACGAGAACCGAAATTCCCGCTTCAAAGGCTCACCACTACGCTACGCATTAAAAATCAAAACCCAATATCTAACTACAGTAAAGCTTCCGGGGTCTTTCCGTCTAGCCGCAGGTAACCAGCATCTTCACTGGTATTGCATTTTCACCGGGCGCCTCGTTGAGACAGTCTTCAACTCGTTAGGCCATTCATGCGGGCCGGAACTTACCCGGCAAGGGATTACGCTACCTTTGGACGATTATAGTTATCGCCGACGTTCACTGGTGCTTCATTCAGTGGGCAATAATCTTGCGACTATCACTCCCAAACTTAACATTCCAGCACTGGTCAGGCTTCACCCCCTATACATCCTCTTACGAGTTAGCAGGGAGCTGTGTTTTTGATAAACAGTCGGTTGAAGTACGGTTGTTGCAGCCGGTTTCTCATTTAAGTCTCAAAAATATATTCTGTGCTCTGGAATTGTTTCAGTTGCAGCTGAAACAACAACTACATTTGCCCTGCCTGTCCCTCTCCGGGAGGAGAAAGAGAGGTTTTTTCAAATGTAATTGTTTTATCCAGAGCACAGAATTTCCTTGAGAACTAAATGAGAAACCGGCAGGACATATTGCGAACTTACGTCCACTTGTTTGCCTAGTTCCTTAACGAGGTCTCACCCGTTCACTTTAGCATACTTACGCTTGTCCACCTGTGTCGGTTTGCGGTACGGTTTGAATACTATTAACCCAATACGCCTTTTCTAGACAACGCGCTCACTTCAATTTATAGCATTACTGCCACATTTTCCTTGCCTTCAGTTGCCCTTAGGCCGGGAACCCAAATCCGATAATGGGCTAAAATTACTACATTGTGCAACGTATTAGAATAGTATCCAAGTGTTGGAATATTAACCAACTGACCATCGGGTACGCCTTTCGGCTTTTCCTTAGGACCGACTAACCCTTGGTTGAATACCATTGCCAAGGAAACCTTGGACTTTCAGTGTCTGGGGCTTTCACCCAGATTGCGGTTACTCAGGCCAACATTCTCACTTCTTAGCGCTCCACAGTCGGTTACCCTCCTGCTTCAATGCACTAAGAACGCTTCCCTACCAATTGTTCCGATAAATCGGAACAAGTCCATGTCTTCGGTATTAAACTTTAGCCCCGGAAATCTTTGGCGCGAATTGTCCCTCCATCCCGCGAACGGGACAGTTTGGGTAGTGAGTTGTTACACACTCTTTAAAAGATAGCTACCTCTAAGCTAACTTCCTGCCTGTCGAGGACAAAACACCTCCTTTATAACACTTAGTTTAATTTAGGGACCTTAGACGATGATCTGAGCTGTTACTCTTTTGACAATGGAGCTTAGCCCCCACTGTCTAACTGCCTAGCCAAAAACATATGGTATTCGGAGTTTAATTCGAAAACCTGGAGAAACTCCAAGGATTTCGATTTAGTGCTCTACCCCCATATGCCGGCGCCAGACGCCAGCCCCAAAGCTGTTTCGGGAAGAACCAGCTATTACGTAACTCGATTAGCTTTTCACTCCTTACCACAAGTCATCCCAGAGGATTGCACGACTCACGGGTTCGGACCTCCCCTCGATTTTCATCAAGGTTCATCCTGCTCATGGTAAGCTCGTCACGCTTCGGGTCTTGAACTTTGGATTATATTTCGCGCTTTTAACACTCGCTTTCGCTATGCTTCCACCCCGGAGGGGCTTAGGCAACCCAAAAGTCAAACTCGTTGGCTCGTTCTGCAAAAAGCACGCAGTCACAAGCCGCATCACCCTATGGGCGATGCGGAATTTTCAATTTCCAATTTACAATTTTCAATCAATTTCTAAATTCTTAAATTTTCAATTACTATTGACACAACTAATACTTTTTGTATGATTATAAACAAGAAAGGGGGTGTCATGATACTATCAATCGCAGGCATGTTTGTGATGGTGGTATGCGTCGTAGTAGTGACAAAGACCAAGTCTATTACCACCAGAACAGTTGCAACATTGATTGCAATTCTGGCGGAGAGCGTGGTCCTTAACTGCTACCGATAATTAGGTGCACAACTCCATGCAAGGGCGCCGACCAAGTGTTGGCGCCGTTTTTTTATTTGAGAATTTAGTAATTTTAGCATTGATTGAAAATTGGTTATTGAGAATTGATCATTCCGTTCACTCGCAGAGTGATGCGGCTCGCTCCTACTCTTTGTAAGCAAATGGTTTCAGGTTCTATTTCACCGGGGTCATCCCCCTACTTTTCACCTTTCCCTCACGGTACTGGTTCACTATTGGTGATATTATATATTTAGCTTTGGCCGATAGTTCGGCCTGCTTCCTGCCAGGTTATCATGCCCGACAGTACTTAAGAATCATAGCAAAGAGCATGAAATTATTTTAGAATACGGGGCTATTACCCTCTATGGCGCCCCTTTCCAGGGTGCTTCTTTTAATAAATCACCTTTTTGTTCTCTCTCAACAAACATTATTCATTTCTGGACTATAATTGCAAGTGAGGAAGAAGTGAAAACCGAAGTTTTCATTTCGACCGAACGCGCAAATATATACAAGTAATTTTATTACTTTATATACCAGACTTGAATAATGCTCTTGAAGCTATAACCTTTCAACCCCAAACAAAAGTTTGGTTTAAGCTGTTCCCTTTTCGCTCGCCACTACTAAGGGAATGTAAAACATCCTAATCACTTTGCTGATAGGCGACAAGCCTAAAATAACAGAGTGAATAGAATATTTCGTTGTTTTATGTTCCTCCGCTTACTGAGATGTTTCACTTCAGCGGGTATGCTTTGTTGCATTACTGCAACAATAATTTCGTATTACCGAAATTGAGTTTCCTCATTCGGACATCGCCGGATCAAAGCTTGCTAGCCAGCTCCCCGACGCTTATCGCAGGCACGCCACGTCCTTCATCACTATAATATCCCGAGGCATCCACCATTTGCATATAACCTATTTTCTTGCGTAAGTTGTCCTCTAACTCACAAATATCGTCATATTTAGAAACGAAAAAATGAGATGATTTCAAGGTGCAACAAGAAGGTTTATCAGTTAAGAAGATAAGCCGACGAAGTTGCAACGCTGAAATCAACCATTTTTTCCTTTCCCGCTGGGCGAGTGAATTTTGGACAAATTCTTTGTTGCTTCGTCGTTTTCGTATCAATTGATACGCGTACTCCTCGCGCCTAGAATTTGTCTAAAAATTCACCTCGCTAAATTGATGATATTTGTGAGTTAGAGGACTATAGATACAGATTTTATGTATCTTTATTTTCGTCCAAATTTTTATTCTGGTTGCAGCCAGAAAATTTGGACGAAAATCGCTAAACAATAATAAGTGATATTATTGTTTAATGAACTTTTATATATGCTATTTTACCTGTTGCCACATTAAATAAGACCCTTCTTAAAATTAATGCGACAGCCTTATTGCATTGCGTTTTGAAAACAATGAATATATGCCTTTTGGGCATATTTTAATAAGGGTAAAATTTTCAAACTACTTTCATAACGAGTCCGAGTTTGAAATTTTTTGAAAAAAATTTCAAACTCGGACCAATTAACTTTCTTAAATTAAAAACCGCTTACAGAGCGGCGTGTCTTCACAAAAATGTGCCCCAGATAAATAGCGCTTTTGGCGCTAATTTTGCAAAGCAAAATTATTTAACAGGGTGAAGAATTTATCCGCTTCTTTTTCTTGTGTTAGTGATTAAGTTATTTATCATGTACTTAGCAGTTTATTCTATTTTAAAAAGCATGTCAAGCCCTCATGCAAATAACATAGTGCAACAAAAAAGGGCGACGCGTTGGCCGCCCATTGATTGCTAATCTATTCGCCATTGCCGAGCAAGAGCCGTTTCCAATCTTTGAGCATTTTTCTGAAACTTTTATGGTTCCTGAAATTAAAGAGCTTATCAGTTCTTGCATATCCTATGCAATCCCTCAACTCTCTCAATGTGTCCCTGATTACTGCCAATTGCTTTTTCAAAACCGACCTGGAGGCATCCGTGCTCAACTGCTTAACCGCGCGGGCTTGCGCTCTCAATACCCTGCTCACTGCCCGGGAAAATTTAGGGCTGGCCATGGAAACACCCCTTTCAAAAGAGTGACAAATGTTCTAAAAATATCATAGCATGTTATTTAAAACTTACAACTAAAAGCGCCCCGCAAAGCGGGGCGCTTTTTTATATAAAAACTATTTTTGCATGGTTTTCTTGTGCATATCCGAAATAATTTCTGCGGCAGTTTCTTTTCCTCCAAGGCCAATGGCAATGGCTACTCCCAATGAAATAGTTCCTACAATTCCCCATACAATAGCCATGTAGAGAGTTTTAATTAAGTCAGAGTTTGGCAAAAGCTGTTCTAAAATTAAGAAAATAGTGAATATCCAAATAGCCCACTTTACAATAGAAGCAGCAATATATCCATACCCCACTCTCATTTTTTCAACACTTACCCTAATTACTTTTTCAATAATATCAGAAATAATAACCGCCACCACAAAAATTAATGCGGCAACAATTACGTTCGGCAAATAATTTAATACTTCGGTTAAAATCATTCCGAACTGCGCTAAGTGCAGAATATCCACGGAGATGAGTAAAAAGACAATAACAAACACCCACTTAAAAATGGCTCCGATGAACTCAGAGGGATTTACATCCACGTTTGCCCGTTGTAATGCTTTGTGCCAACCTTCTTTATCAAACAGTTTATTGAATTTTATCGACTTTAAAATTTCTGCGATAACCCTTCCAATGCCAACTGAAATTAAATATCCAATCACAAACACAATAATTGCCAATACTAAATTAGCAACAAAACTTATGAAGTTTTGCAAAAACGGTTGGATAACAGTTAACGACCAATCACTATACAACATATGAGTTTTTAGTTTTAAGTTAAAAGTCTTAGTTTTAAGTTTTTAGTTTCCGTAAACTATTAACTTTGAACTGAAACTTCAAACCTTTAACTGATAACTTATTAGAAACTTATTAATTAATTATCTCTCTATCAGAAAATCTAATCAAGGGTGACCTGTGGATAAACCCGGTTAAACAATTTTGCAAAGCGAAACTGGCTTTATCTGGTTACCTGGGTAAATACCCTTCCCACTCTTCTGGAGTTTTAATCTGTAAATGTACCATTCGGTCTTCGGTGGCTTTTTTGAAAGATAATCCGGTGGCACAAAGGGCAATAGATTTTTCGTTATTCCATGTTTGTCCGCCATACTTTACATCACCCAAAATGGGAAAACCAGCGGCTGAAAGCTGTGCGCGTATTTGATGAAATTTTCCTCCCTCAATGCTAATTTTTAATAAAGAATATGTATCGTTACTTTTTATCACCTCATAATAAAGAACTGCTTCTTGACCATCGGCATATTCATTGGCTTTTTTTGTTTTAATGTCTTTGCCGAGCACATTTTTTAACATTCCTTTTTCTTTTACCGGCTTCCCTATTACAATCACCTCATATGTTTTTTCGATTTCTTGATTTCTAAATTGCTCTGATAATCTTGAAGCTCCCTTGCTGGTTTTTGCAAAGATCATAATTCCTGAAACCGGCCGGTCTAACCGGTGCAAAAGCCCCACAAACACATTTCCGGGCTTATGATATTTTTCTTTCAAATACTTTTTCACTTCTTCCAGCATACTCGGGTTTCCGGTTTTATCCGGCTGGCTCAAAACACCCGCTGGTTTAAACACAGCAATAATATGATTGTCCTCGTATAATACTTTAATATTTGACATAACTGTGATACGTCTAAGGTAGAGTTCTTTGTCGTATCTATTTTGTTTGCTACGAAAGGAGCAAACGCATGCGAGTTGACTTTTACGTTTATTCACCCGAAGTGGCGTTGACCTGCTTTTCCAAAAGCGTTGAATGGTCATCTGCCACCCCGAAACCCCCTTGTAGCCTGGTTTTTTTGGGAATGGACGGCGAAAGTCTGAAGACAGGTCGCCCGGCAGTAGGAGAAGTGGAAGATGTTGACGAATCAAATGGATTTACAAGGGTTTTGCTGGCTACTTCACAGTTGCCGCAAGATCTGCAAGACCGCCTTGTTGCCGATGGTTGGAGAAAAGTCCCGCTTCCCAACTTCGCCAAGTAGTCTTGCTAAAAGTCCTGCAAATATATCTTTTATTCGCAGGACTTTACTATTTACTGCACCAATCTCTTAATTCTCTCTGCTTCACTTTCAACTACTGGGCCGTCGTAATCCCCACTATGCGCATGGTAGCCTCCTGCCTGCGCAGGCAGGTCATACGAAGGTTTTTTTTGATCCAGGTGCAACTTAAAAATCATATCCGTGCCACGCTGCACAATATACAAATGAAATCGCGGATAATCATTCCTACCAATCTGTCGCACAATAGAAGTTTCGCCAGCATTTTGAAAATAGGCCGGCTTGTATCCGATTTTCCGCATCAAACTATTTATACTTTCATTGATGTTTTGTATTTGAAATTCCATTTGACAAAGTTTATTTTCAATAATAATATATAAACAGCACACGAGCAAACTGTTTGCTCAAAGGCGTACTATCCACTTTTCGGGAGACCTCCGATGTACTATCGAGTTGTTCTAGAACCTGTCGAACCAACACCAATGGTGCAAAAAGTCATACTTGAATTCAGCTATCCATTTGATGTTGGTGCGGTTCAACATGCAGAAAAGTTTGCGTCAATGATGAACTTTGAGGGTGGTCCAGATGGTCTGCAGGTGGGAAAACCCATCAAACTCGAAGCGTGGAACGAACCCGGCGCTGATCCTCGCATTGTGAAAGAATGGTAGACATACCAGTTGCCCCAGCAGCTGGTTTTTTTTATCCATGCTTAAACTCGATGACATCCCCGTCTCTTACCACATACTCTTTCCCTTCTGTTCTAATCAAGCCTTTTTCGCGCGCTGCGGCATAGCTTCCGGCTTTTAATAAATCTTCCCAGAAAATCACTTCTGCTTTTACAAATTTCTGCTCAAAATCTGAATGAATAACGCCAGCTGCTTGCGGAGCTTTGTCGCCCTGACGAATTGTCCAGGCGCGGGTTTCATCTTCTCCGGTGGTCAAAAAGGTTTGCAATCCCAACAACTCATAACTTTTTTTAATTAAAATATCCGTGCCAGATAATTCTGAAAAGCCCAGGCCAACTCGCTCTTCTTTATTTAGCCCCTCGGATTCATATTCTGAAGCTATGTCTAAAATGACGTAGTTTTTTAATGCTTCGGTTATTTTCGAAGTTACTTCTTCTGGCTTTCCGTTCAATAAATACAGGCGAGGTTTGAATGTTAACAGCTGGAAGTTTTTTAAAATTACCACTTCGTCATCTATCCAACTTTGATCAGCCAGAATTTTTTGCTGCTGCAGAAAATTCTGCGCTTTTTTCAACACTTCATATTCTTTTATTGAATCCTTTTTACCGGCGCGCACGTCACCGGCCAAACCTTCAATTCTTTTATCTACCGTTTCTAAATCTTTTAAAATAAGCTCCACATCCAAAATTTCTTTTTCAGAGATTGGATTAATCTCGTTTTGGGTATTAATAATATCGGGATTTTTAAAGGCGCGCAGCACATAGACAATGGCATCGGTTTCACGAATATTTGCCAAAAATTTTGCGCCTAAACCCAGTTCTTTCACTATTCCTTTCACTAATCCGGCAATATCCACAAAATCTACCGTGGCATAGATTTTTTTGACGCTTTTTGAGAACTCGGTCAACTTTTCCACCCGTTCATCGGGAACCAAAACAACCCCGACATTGGGGTCAATCGTTGCAAACGGATAGTTAGCAATCAGCACGTGTTTTTTGGTTAAGGTTTTAAATAGAGTAGATTTGCCCACATTCGGCAATCCCACAATTCCGATACTTAATGCCATGAATAAATGTATATCACGTTTTTTGTGAAAAAAAAAGGGCCCGTTCCCGCAATTTGGAAATTGCGGGAACGGGCCTTGGGCATTGGGCTTTTCAACCCATCATGGCATTAGTGATCGTGAAATAGTCATCGCTCGTGTCGCTGACAGTGCCGTTAAGCTCGCTGTATACCACAATCCTGTACTTGCCCGGCTTGAGATAGCTGGGCACCGTCCATGTGTATTTACCGGAAGCGGCATCAACATGGTCGTTGAGGATGTTGGAGGTATACGTGCCAGAACTGTCGGGCAGGCTTTCCACCGCCACATACACCGTGGCAACCGCTACGGAAGTCCATGTGATATCGTGCGTGCTGCCGATAATCCATGATTCACTTCCGTTCGGAGAGGTGACAGTGATGGAAGGAATCTGGATGGTGTACACCGTTGCCTGGCTAGGATACGCGTACATTTGCACCTGCCCCACGCCCAATCCATTGAGTATGAAACCGCGCATCGGTAAGTTGGTTGTCAGGTCCGTAACGGAAAATCCGTTGGGACTAGTAACAAAACCGAGCTGCAGGTGTAAGTCCTTGGTCAGCTTGTCGGCCGGCTGGATGTCGCCATACACGGTCCACGAATCACCATGGTTGAGCTGGTTGCCAATGGTGAAGATGAGCTGGTTATTGGCCACTGTTCCCGAAATGATCTGGTTAACCGTGCCGTCGTAATTAGCGTTAACCAACTGGTAGTTGGTAGCATTTTGCAAGCTTCCCTGCAGCGCCACAAAACTCATCGTAGCCGTCACGTTGGTGTTGGACCATGTGCCGAATTTCAGAAGACTGATGTTTCTTTGGCCGGCAACCACAAGTGCCACATCTCCGTTCATAGCAAGCTGGTACATCTCGGCGATGTGGTTTTCCATGGTGTGGATAACGGGATCAACCCCGCCATACACCACGTGATCATCGGGCAGTTCATCACCGCGCAGCGTTCCAAAGAATGCTTGCGCCGGTTCCACCCCAATCTGGTCACCCGAAAGGTAGCTGTTGAAATCAGCATCCACTTCCAGGCGAAGCGGTTTTGGCCGCGTCAAGACAGGCCGGTAGATATTAAAATCCACCAGGTCATTGGCGTCGGCCTGGGCGTAACCAATGACGGCCTCGCAGCCGTCTTTGGATTTACCGTTTAGGTCAGCCTTGAGGATGAAATCCTTCACGTTCCAGCCAAGGGGCTCGCTGCCATAGGCCGCCACCAGCAGCATTTCTTCCAGACGGGCAAAGGTGTGACCGGATGTTGCCACCGTCATGGTGGCAATTGGTACTTGCTGTTGGCCGGGCAAGATGTCCAGCGGTGCTTGTGGCAGAATAGTAAGCTTGACCGTGGGCACGGTAACCGGTCGCGGCGGGGGCAATAATACGCCTGCCGACATCAGACAACGATCTTCCAGCAGCTCAAAGTTCAAACGAACGGTCTTACACATAGCTTAATCCTTTCAATGAACAGGAAACTTTATGCCTTTTGGGCACATTCCCTCACCAGAGAGAATGTAAATAGAATATCATGTATTATTAGAAATGTCAATAGTTTTGTACAAAAAAAGAGGCGTATGCCCTCTTTTTAGTTGATTGCGAATTATGGTTATTTTTTGGCGATTCAAGCCATGCCATCGCCTCCTCCTCATTATTAAATACTTTAATGTCATCCCGGCGACTCAAGGTGATGACCATTTCAGCCGCCATTCTTCCCTTTTCTAAACCGCTAAATACTGCCGACTTTTCTACATAAGGCTTAGTATCAGTAGCAAAATTGATCATATCGGTAAACGATTTTATCGCGTACTCACCAGTAAATTTACTTAAATCTACCAATATTTTTACTTTTTTGTTATTAGCAGTGTGCATACTGCTAATAAGTTTAGTTGCCTCTTCAATACATACAGCTAAGCTTTCGGTTTTATTTTCAAGTAAATCGCTAACAATAGATATATGGATAATGTCATTTTTACCAACGGTAACAATAAGAGGTTTTTTCATCGTATTATTTTTTAATAAGCTTGGTGGACCCTGCGGGAATCCGCTTCGCTAGAACCCAGAGCCCTTCGGGCTCTTTCAAAACCCTCGGTTTTGAATAATTTCCTACACGGGGAAATACCCCTTGGCCCACAGGACATCCCGAAGGCTGCTTTCCCCGACCCCCTTTGTGCGGGTTCGATTCCCGCACGCTCTGTGGACCCTGCGGGAATCGAACCCGCATCTCCTCATTGCAAATGAGGTGTGCTGCCGTTATACCAAGGGCCCAAGCCGCGCCGCGCATATACGCGCGGCCGATATTCCAATGTTAAAATAATCTCACAACTACCTAATCCCCAAAATTTTCACTTTCATCTTTTTATCTTTAATTTCGTAAGTAAATTCATCGCCCACTTTTTTACCCAGTAATTGTTGTCCTAACGGCGACTGATAGGACATTTTATTTTTTAAAATATCGGCTTCACCAGGCGCCACCATATCATAGGTTTCTTCTTTACCATCTAATAAAATAACCGCTGTGCAACCAATGTGAATACTGGTTGTATCTTTTTTTTCCAAAATAACTGCGTCGTTAATGGCAGCTTCCAGCTCTGCGACTCGTCTTAATAACCAGACTTTTCGTTCTCTGGCATCATGGTAGCCGGCATTTTCTTTTAAATCTCCCTCGGCGGCTGCATATTTTATCAGCTTAATATTTTCGGGAATTTTTACCGTTTTCAATTCATACAACTCGTCTTTTAACTTCTGCAAACCTCCTTTGGTAAAATATTGTGGCATATTAATAATGCGATGCTAATATACTAATGCATACTAATTATACTAATACAAATCTGTAATTTTTCAAGTACAAAAGAAAAGCCACTCTCTCAAAGAAAGTGGCCTAAATCGGGGCGGTGGGAGTTGAACCCACGACCTCCTGGCTTAAAACCAGACGCTCTGCCAAACTGAGCTACACCCCGTTTCTAAAAGGACGGTCGGCAAATGTGCCATCTATTTGACGGTGCCCGCCAAAGCCACGTCAAACAACTACCACTCACCAACCGTCCATAGCGCCAAAGTGGAATCGAACCACTGACCTACTCTTTACCAAAGAGTCGCTCTAACCACTGAGCTATTAGCGCTTTTTGCAAGAACAGGTACAAATGCTCTCCTCACCAGCACACGCGCGGTGCCCATTGCCGTGGCCAGCAAGGAGAGCGATAAGATGCCGAGTAGCTATGAGTTCCCAGCGCGATGACGAGTTTGTGCTCGCCACAACTCCACTAGCCAATCGGCAAACTGGGGCGGCAGGACTCGAACCTGCACTGCTGGATTAAAGGCCAGTGCTCTGCCATTGAGCTACGCCCCAATTTGTAATTTGGTGCAAAGGAACAATGCTGGTTGTATGCAGCCTTTAGGGAGGCAGTGATCCACACATTGTTCCTCTGCATGAAGAACTGAAAAAACTAGACGGTTGAAGATATCCTATCATCCAAAATCTCGGAGCATCCAATCATCGGCCAGCAGACAAAATTGGTATGCTTTTTGGGCAATAGTCGGTTTCAACCTTCAACCGTCCAGGCGTAATCTTTGGTTCACAAAAATTACGCTTGGACGGTTAATTTACCATGTGCTCTTTAGTTTCTTAAAGTTGTTTCGAATAGTTGGTTTTTGACAATGAACCAGACAAAACATTTAAGGTTAAAATCCAAATTTAAGACTTCAACCAGAGTCAACACTTTTAAAAAAATGATCCACGAGCAGCTTCCGCTACCCGTGCCTTGTTACGACTTAGCCCTTCTTACTGAATCTAGCTTAGGACGCCTTGCGGCGCACTTCGGCTATCCCCAGCTTGCTTGGCTTGACGGGCGGTGAGTACAAGACTCAGGAACGTATTCATCGCCACATAGCTGATTGGCGATTACTAGCGATTCCAGCTTCATGAGGGCGAGTTTCAGCCCTCAATCCGAACTGAGATTAGCTTTGATGAGATTGGCTTGGTCTTGCGACTTTGCTTCCCATTGTACTAACCATTGTACCACGTGTGCAGCCCAGGACATCAAGGGCCATGCTGATTTGGCGTCATCCTCGCCTTCCTCCCAATTATCTCGGGCAGTCCCCTGTGACATGTAAAACACAGGGCAAGGGTTGCGTTCGTTACCCGAATTAACGGTACGTCTCAAGACACGAACTGACGACAACCATGCAGCACCTGCCCAAACGCCTTGTGGGGGTCCCAACTTTCATCGGGATTTCGTTTGGGTTTCTAGTCCTGGTAAGGTTCTTCGTTTGTTGTCGAATTAAGCCACATGGTCCACCGCTTGTGTGAGTCCCCGTCTATTCCTTTGAGTTTTAAACTTGCGTTCGTACTTCCCAGGCGGGATGCTTAACGCGTTAGCTTCGCCACTGGCAGGGTCGACACTGCCAATAGCCAGCATCCATCGTTTACAGCGTGGACTACAAGGGTATCTACAAATTTGTTGCTACAAATTTGAAATTTCTAATTTCTAATTATTCTAATTTCTAAATAATTTTGAAATTTTTAATTTCCAAACGTGTCGGACGAGGCATTTCTGCTCGTCTCTGCATGTTGCCATGCAGTTCGGACTATATCATCAGTGTTTGCCAATAAAGGTGTGCGGAAATCGCACACGTGTGCGATTTCCGCACATTGTTGGTCAAACACCGCTCGGCGTATAGTCTCTGAGGGGTTTATTTGGGAATCTCTTTTGTCAGGGTATATGTGTACGAGAGATTTTCCGATGGATATTCTCTCTGTTCCTTTTCAAATGATTTGGAACGTTTTTCCCACATATCCCTCGCTTTTTTCTGTGCCTCTTCTTCTGTTTCTACTTCAATTTTTTCTACGTAGATTTCCAATCCCCTTATCCACGTAACATGATGAAACACCATCCAGTAAGTAGCCATGCACATATCCTTTCTTAAATAAACTTCCCTGCGGATTGTCCGTTTTCACGGAGTTTCCCGCATACAGCCAAGTTTTTTCACGTCTGCGGAACGTCCGCAAACAGTGGGACTTTCCCGGCATACCCAGCCGGCCACTGCTGTACAGTGAAATCCTAATGACTAAATCCTAATGACTAATAAAAATATAAATTCCTAATTTTTGAAATTAGAAATTCGTCATTTGATTAGAAATTAGAAATTAGAAATTAGAAATTCCATTGCTTCGCAATGGTTCTATCCTTTTTGCTCCCCACGCTTTCGTCTCTCAGTGTCAGGGTCGCCCCAGCAAACTGCCTTCGCTTTTGGTGTTCCCGATGATATCAACGGATTTCACCCCTACTCCATCGGTTCCGTTTGCCTCTAACGCCCTCTTAGTCTGGCAGTATTCAAAACAGCTCAAAGGTTAAGCCGATGAGGTTTAATCTTGAACTTACCAAACCACCTACAGACCCTTTACGCCCAATAAATCCGGGTAACGCTCGGGGATTCTGTATTACCGCTACTGCTGGCACAGAATTAGTATCCCCTTATTCATCTGGTACTGTCTGCCTTGCGGCTTCCTCCCAGATAAAAGAAGTTTACACCCCGAAGGGCTTCATCCTTCACGTAACGTCGCTCCGTCAGACTTTCGTCCATTGCGGAAGATTCTCGACTGCAGCCTCCCGTAGGAGTATGGCCCGTATCGCAGTGCCATTCTTGGGGGTCGCGCTCTCACGCCCCCTACCCGTCATAGCCTTGGTGAGCCATTACCTCACCAACAAGCTGATAGGCCGCGGACCATTCCAGAATCGGCTTGCGCCTTTAATCTTGCGATATTATGGAGAATTACCCCGTCTTTCGACGAGCTATGCTCCAATTCTGGGTATATATCCACGTGTTACTAAGCCGTTCGCCGGTTGCCTTGCGGCCCCCGTGACTTGCATGCCAGTATCCACGTTACCAGCGTTCACCCTGAGCTAGGATCAAACTCTCAAAAAATATTGCCAGTTAAAGCACTGGCAGGCTTATTCGAAACAACTTTAAGAATTTAAATTAAGCTTACCGCTCAATTTAAAAGTTTCCCCGGCATTATGTGGTTTCATAAACCGGGATCCGATATTGAGTTGTCAAAATTCTTGCCGTTCTGCTTTTCTGAAAAAAACACCCGCGTCCCGATACGATGTTTACATTACATCGGGACGCGGATATTTTTAAAATAATTAAATCTTAAAAAATAGTGGTATGCAAATTTTTAATTTAATAATATATCGTACAGTTATTCTATTCTAAATAAAACCAATGTCAAGTCTTTTTTGGAGCCACCTCCGTCGCTCACAAGCTCGCTCCTTCAAAACCCTCGGTTTTGAATAATTTCCTACACGGGGAAATACCCAATTTCCCCGACCCCCTTTATGCGGTATCTCAAACTTCGTTTGAGCCACCTCCGAGATTCGAACTCGGGACCTACTGTTTACAAAACAGTTGCTCTAGCCGCTGAGCTAAGGTGGCGCTTGCCAAGCAAAGCTCGGCTCAGTGTAAATTATTTTTTCTTTTTTAATTCCTTATCTAGCTGTTGAGCTTTTTTCCTGATGCCGTGTAATAAATGATCAATTTTTGTTTCTGTTTTTAACGTCCAAACTTTAACAAACGAAAGCAGTTTGTGCAACCATAGTTGTTTTTTAAATACATGAAAGTGGTGATGTTTTATTCTATTCTCTATTTTTACAATGAATCCGTGTTTCTTAAAACCATGATGGCCGTTTTTTGGCAGTTGCACCAATGCCGGCATTTTGCTAGCCAGAATAACCGCCATTCCCAAGAGAGACCCTATAAAAATAATCGATGCGATAAGTTGAATCATGGCGTAGTTTTTCGGGCCATAAAGTTGAAAATTCGTTAAACTTTATAACTTTATAAACCTTATAATTTTTAACTTACTATATCTCGTACCTTGTAAATCTCTTTACTTCTATATTTTCCCCTACCTTAGAAACAACATCTTCCACTAAATTTTTAATAGTTTTTGTGTCGTCTTTTATCCAAGGTTGTGATAAAAGAGAAATTGACTCTTTATACTTTTTTATTTTCCCTTCTAAAATTTGCTGCACTAAATTTTCCGGTTTTCCGGAATTGGCAATTTGTTCTTGGTAAATTTTTGTTTCGCCATCTAAAAATTCAACAGGGATCTGCTCTTCTGAGATAAATAAAGGCTTTAAAGCCGCGATTTGCAAACAAATTTCATGAGCCAAATGTTTAAATTCCGGCGATTCAGCTACAAAATCGGTTTCACAGCGTATATCTAATAATACGCCTGTTTTTAAGTTTGGGTGTATATACGTATCAATAACTCCCTGACTGGCTTCTCTGCCCGTTTTTTTACCAGCTAAACTTTTCCCCCACACTCGTAGCAATTCTTTAGCTTTCTCTGCGTCGCCATTGGCTTTTGCTAACGCTTTTTTTATTTCAACGGGAGAAACACCAGTTTCTTCCCTAAGTTGTTTAATTTGCTCTATGTCTGACATTTATAATTTTTTATTTTCAATTACTTCTGAAATTTTTTCTAACACATATTTAATAGAAGAAATAGCATCATCGTTGGCGGGAATGGGATAATCAATAATCGTTGGGTCAATGTTGGTATCTACTACACCAATAATTTTTATCCCCTTTTTCTTAGCTTCGCGAACGGCCGTGGCATCTTTTTTCACATCTAAAATAAGGACAGCATCGGGCAGTTTTGAAAGATTCCGGATACCCTCAAATTTTTTACGTAAAATTTCTAATTCTTTGTCAAATAAGCTGCGCTCTTTTTTCGTGTATTTTTCCAGTTCACCGGTTGCTTTTTTCTTTTCAAGGTCCAAAAAATATGCTACCCGTTTTGCAATGGTTTCAAAATTAGTGAAAGTTCCGCCAAGCCAGCGTTCCACTACATAAGGCATGCCAGAAAGTTCTGCGGCATTTTTCACCAATGCTTTTGCCTGTATTTTAGTGCCCACAAACAAAATGACTTTTCCTTCATCGGCCACTTTTTTAATGAATGCCAATGCTTTTTCAAATTCCTTGCCGGTTTTTTCCAAATCAATAATATGGACATTATTTTTAACACCCGAAACATACTGCTTCATTTTTGGATGCAACCTAGAAACACGGTGCCCAAAATGGAGCCCGGCGGTTTGCATTTCTTCAGCGTTTAACACTGGCTGTTTGTCATCTGCCATATTATTTTTCTTCTTTCTTTACTCTTACTTTTTTAACCTTTGGCCCTTGTTTTTTTGCCATTTTTTCTTTAAACTTCTGCACTCTGCCCAAGGTATCCAGCACCTTTTCTTTCTTAGTGTAAAACGGATGGCATTGTGCGCAAATTTCAGTTTCTATAAATTCTTTCGTTGAGCCAACAAAAAACGTGTTGCCACAGGCACACTTAACCGAAGCTTTTGGAAAATACTTTGGATGAATGTCAGTCTTCATGTTTTATATATTACTCAATAAATAGAATATTAGCAAGATCTCATGATAAATGCAATACCAACCATACATAAGAAAAAGTATCACAATAAAAAGTGGCTGCGAGCGCAACCACTTGACTGAAATTGGGCAATCCTCTGCTACCCATCGTTGGCCAAAACAATACTGTCGTGACCTTCATAAGATCTACAGAGGCGCCAGTCCCCTGCCTTAGAATACCTTTTGCGGTATATTTGATACTGCTTCTTTGCTTGTTCCTCGGTAATCCTTCTATCAAGGTAAACTTCAAACTTCCCGAGTACAGGGTCTTGGTATTTAACCCGATATTCCGGATAGTTTCTGCTTTTTCTCAATGAAAACAGTGTGCCGAGAACAAAGACCGAGCCGACTATGCAAACTAAACCAAGGATAAACTGGAGATGATTCATGTGCGCCTCGCAAAAAAGAGTGAAAGAACTGCTTAATGCCACCGTAACATTAAATAATTTAAAAGTCAAAAGTGCCCGTCAACATTAAAATGAAGCAAAAAAATGCAGTGCACGTTGTACCCTGCTTTACAACCGGATTTCCGCGGCCAACCTCACGGCCACCAGCCTTCAGCTTTTCCCACGCGATATATACAAAGAACAATCACTAAAGCTATAAACGCCGCCCAAGCCACATGCTTGATCCAATTCTTTTTAAATTGCTCCCAATCATTCATGACAGAAGCTCCTTTATTAAAAACCAGTTCCCAAAATTGAATCTTTATGCTATATTATCACAATGGAAAGCGAAAAACAAAGTGTCATTATAGAAATGCGGGCTGGCACTGGCGGAGATGAAGCCGGGCTTTTTGTGCGCGATTTATATAGAATGTATTCAAAATATGCTACCGGCCAGGGCTGGAACCAAAAAATCCTCAATTCAAATCAATCCGACATCGGCGGCTATAAAGAAATTGTGTTTGAATTTACGGGTCCCGGAGCGTTTGACACCATGCAATATGAAAGCGGCGTGCACCGAGTCCAGCGCATCCCAAAAACCGAAAAACAGGGGCGCGTGCACACTTCAACCATTACCATTGCCGTATTAGAAAAACCGGAAAAAATGGATATTAACATTAACCCTGGCGACTTGCGAATTGACACGTATCGCTCTTCTGGAGCCGGCGGCCAATACGTTAATAAAACAGAGTCGGCCATTCGTATTACCCATATTCCATCGGGTTTGGTGGTAACCAGCCAAACGGAACGCAGCCAGTTGCAAAACAAAGAAAACGCCATGAGTTTGCTGGCCGCCAGATTAAAACATATGCAGCAAGAAGCCGATATGTCAAAATTAACCCAGGCCCGCAGAGAACAAATTGGCTGGGCTAAGCGAGCTGAAAAAACTCGTACCTATAACTATCCGCAAAACAGAATTACCGACCATAGAATTGGAAAATCCTGGCATGACTTAGAAAGCATTGTTGAGGGAAAAATGGATCCAGTCTTTAAAGCATTTAAGAAGTGGGAACAAGAACAAAAATCCGCTACATAAGCGGATTTTTTATTTTATAGGAGTAGAGTAGATCAAATAGAACTACCCGCCGATTGCCGCAATGTCGCTTTCGTACTGGTTGGCAATATTTATAACAGAATTTCCGTAAAATCGATCATACTTTGAGCAATTTCCTCCGCAGTAGTATTTCATGGCGGCATTAAATTCGTTGCTTTGAGCTCCCAACGCTTGCAAATATAATCCATTGGCCAAAAAGGCGTCTGAAATGTCCCAAGGGTCGGCAACTTTACCGGTGATAGCCGTTACCTTCGCGCCAAAGCCCAAATTTACCCAGGTTGATGGAATGAACTGCGCAGGCCCCATGGCTCCTCCCCATCCATACGGAGCGCCATTGTAATAAATAACACAAGAAACCGGAGTAGCCAAAGGGTCGCGAGCTAAACCCTTGCCTTGATTTATCTGGCTGATCAAATTTAAAAATACTGGAATATCACGCGTGGGACTCATCGTTTTCGGAGAAAAAGCGCCGGTTTTTATTTTCACTCCATCGCCGGTTTGGGTATTTTTTATATAGCACTGGCCCACATTTTTACCTAAATTAGATTCTTGTGTGAGCACAGCCAAAATAAACGCCGCCCGCACACCAGTAACGCTTGATACATATTTGGCAATAGCATACGCCTGACCAAACGTGGGTGCGTTGGAAACTCCCAACAAGTCAAAAATTCTTGCCCTAATACCAGCCGCTTTTTTGTCGGCATCGGCTTTGCTTTGCACTTGTTGTTGGTATTGAGCCTCGGTAAGCTGTAAATAACCTTCCTGCTGTTTTTTGTTTTCGGCAAGTGAGATCGACTGCAAACTCTGCACCTTAATGGTATTTTGCAATTTACCTTTTTCGGTATCCATTTTTACCTTTTGATTTTGCAGATAAGCCTGCAAATTTTTAGTACTGTCTAAAAGATCGGATACTTTATAATTTAAATTCTCTAAATACACCACATTACTGAAGTAATTAGCCAGGTTTCCCTCAAATAAAATTTGAAACGAGGGCTTTTGATCTTCCTGATATATTGATTGTAAAATCGTGGCAATTTGGGTTTGTGATTGTTCTATTTTTTGAGCGGTTTTATCAATGGAAACCTGCGTATCGCCAATTTGAGAACTCAAATCTTTCACCATCAGCGTGCCCTGATTGATTTGATCTTGCAAACCGGTAATTTTTTTCTTTAACGAGGCAACTTGATTTTGCAGAGTATTTTTTTGCTGGGTTGTTTTGGTAATATCCTGGGCAATGCTTGCAGATTGGCTATCGTAGTAGGCAGCACATTTTTCTAATAGTGCACGGCAGTCGGCACTGCTTAAATTTTGACAGCTGTTATTTGAATCGGAAAGCTGCTGGCACGTGGTTGATAAGTCGTCGGCATACATGAAAACCGGCACCAGGAAAAACAATAATGAGAGAAATGCTATGGTGTAAAAACGCTTCATACTTTCCTTATATAGAAATTAAAGAGCCCTGTCAAATTTGACAGGGCTCTTTGTAGATTGTTTACTTTTTTTCTGGTTTCTCTTCAGCTGGCTCAGTGATTATATCCTCTTCTTTCTTTGGCTTTTCCACCTTCTCTACATCCTCAACATTTTCGGTAATTTCTGTTGCTAATTCTTCTTCCACCTTTTGCGGAGCCAATACCGATACCACAATTTCATCGGGCTTTTTCAACACTTTTATATTTTCAGGTAATACTAAATCTTTCACTAAAATATGATCTTGGAATGTGTTCAAGGCGCTAATATTCACTTTTATTTCATGGGGTAAATTTTGAGGTAATGCCTTTACTGGCAGCTCTGAAATATTTTTAACTAACGTGCCGCCCAAATCTTTTTCAGCCAACGCCGTACCCTCAAATACCAATGGTACCGAAACTTCCACTTCTTCTTTAAGCGACGCCTGAAAAAAATCAATATGAATTACTCTACCTGAAACTGGGTCTTTTTGGATTTCGTGCACCAACACCGGCTTTTTTTCTTTATCTACATGAAGCTCAATTAATGAACTTTCTCCGGCTATATGCAATACTTTTTTAAATTCTTTTTCATCCACCTGCAAAGAAACATTTTTTACTCCAGGACCATAAACCACCGCGGGAATTTTTCCCTGGTTCTTGCTCTCTTTGGTTTTTTTACCAAAAGAAGTTCTTGTTGTTGCCGATAATGAAATCATCATTAAGTATCATAATTTATTTATGTCTATTTGTAAAGTCCTGATAGCCTTTTGTAACCAATGTAACCAAGAAGCAATAGTTGACAATAGCATGTTAGCATCATATCATTACCATAGCCTTTGAAATTGTTAGCGATAGAAAGGGAAATATTGGGATAGTCAGCAACTTGTTGTTGCTAACTTTGCCGTAAACCCCTCAACAAAAGCAGTTTAAAATGTTACTGGCAGGCAGTCCTGGTGAATGGGGAGCAAACCATAAAAAAACTGTCAACATCTGCAGCAGAAACCTTCCTGCAAATGGCTCTGGGGTGCCCGCAGACCCTCTTAAAAAGTCAACTGGAGTACTTAGGGGGAGCTAAGCTATAATCCTTGGCAAAGCAATGATCCCTAAAGAAGAGGTTGACGGGAAGGTTTTTCTTCCAAGAAGACAAGAATCCCTATCCCAAGGGAAACGTTGAGCTATCGCAAACAGTAAGCCCCGAAGAGCCTCACCGCTTTTCGGGGTTCTTTTTTTGCAACCAAAAACGGGCTACGCGCCCGTTTTTGGTTATTGTGATACATCAACTTTGGATTACAATTTTTTTGCAACAAAATTGGTGAATTCAGCCAATCTTGTACTATACCCCCATTCGTTGTCGTACCACGCTAGTACTTTTACCATATTTCCATTGACCATCGTTTCTTCTAGGTCAACAATGGCTGAATGGGAATTCCCTTTAAAATCCATGGAGACCAGCGGCTGCTCTTCCACCGTTAAAATTCCTTTAAAATTTTCGTGCGCGGCTGCTTTTTCAAATGCTGCATTAACTTCTTCTTTGGTGGTAGGCTTTGAAACCGTGACAATTAAATCTAAAATTGAAACGACCGGTGTTGGAACCCTAATAGAAATGCCATCAAGTTTTCCCTGTAATTCGGGAATAATTTTTCCAATAGCTTTGGCCGCCCCAGTGCTTGTAGGAATAATGTTCATAGCTGCTGCTCTGGCTCGGCGTAAATCCCGATGAGGCAGGTCAAGAATTCTCTGGTCATTGGTGTAACTGTGAACGGTGGTCATAAAACCTTTCTCAATAACAAAAGTATCATGCAGCACTTTAGCGACGGGCGCCAAACAATTAGTGGTGCAAGAACCCATGTCCATAACATCCACACTGCCATTATATTTTTCGGCATTTACTCCCAGTACAAACCCAGGAATATCTTTGCCGGGAGCCGAAACAATCACTTTTTTAGCACCGGCTTTTAGGTGCCTGCCTGCGTCTTGGCTGGTAAAAAATCCGGTACATTCCAATACAATATCAACCTTCATTTTTTTCCAGGGTAGCTTTTCGGGTAACTGTTCAGCAAACACTTTGTATTCTTTGCCATCAACTATAATGGCATGCTCGGTTGCGCTCACATCAAGGGCAAATGCTCCATAACTTGAGTCATATTTTAGCAAGTGTGCCAGAGTTTTAGTATCAGTTAAGTCATTAATAGCAACTACCTCTAAATCCGGGTATGTTTCCAATATTTTTTTAAACGTTTGTCGGCCAATGCGGCCAAATCCATTAATGGCAACTTTGCTCATACATTATTTTAATTAGAGATTTTTAATAGTTCGTCTATTTTTTGCTTGTCAAAACCAATAACGATGTTGCCGTCAATATCAACCACTGGCACGCCCATTTGCCCTGAAATGGCCACCATTTTTTCCAGTTCTTGTTCGTTTTCAGAGACATCAATTTCCTGATACTGGATTTTTTTTTCAGTTAAATATTTTTTAAGCGCGTTGCAATATACGCACGTTGGAGTTGAATAAATTATTACCATGAAATATAAAACACAGAACACAGAACAAACGCAATATCGTTTGTTGTATGTTGTCTGTTATGTGATTATTGGGCTGCCGGTGCGCAAGCAGCTGCGCTGGCGGTAGTTGCAGAAGCGGTGGTTGGCGCGTAGGTAAGCGAAAATGAGGTGTTAGCGGGGCTGGTGCTTAATTTTGTCTTGCAAAAATCTGGTTGGGTTGCAGAAGAATCGCAAATAATATTTTTTATTCCATCAGCAGATCGGCCGCCAAAAGGGGTTTCATCAATGGTGGTTCCGTTTAAGATAAGGGTAGGCGAACCTTGCACATTATTTTTATCACCTAGGGCAAAGTCAGCTTTTATATAAGCCAATCCCCTGCTTGGATCTGAAATGCACGAATTTAATTTTGCCGTATCAATGCCGACGGCAGTTGAACAGCCCGCGCTATCTCCAATGGGCATGGTATTTGGCAAATTACCGGCTGATTTTTTCATGTAGCATGCAACATACGGCCAATATTTTGCTGGCTGTTCTTTTTCTATGCAAACCTGTTTTAAGTTTTCTTTGGCTTCCAATCCATTTGCCACTTGCTTTCCCGAAGCATCGGAATCATGCATAGAATAGATGTTATTGCCAGAAGCTGACCCGATATATTTTACTTGAATATAATTAGCCAATGCAGGAATTGCTTTTACCGCTTCCGCCATAGCTCGTTGCATTTGAAGTCCGTAAGGACAATCAGCTACCACGTAAGCAATCAGCGAAGTGTTAGCCACCTTTTTTACGTTATCAGGAGTTACCGAAGCTGTATTCTGTGTCGTCGAAGCCGCTTGCGCCGTTGCTTTTGTGTCAATGCTAAACGCTTCCGGGAATAACAATTTGCCATCGGTAGTGGCATAGCTATCGTAAGTGCTAGTCCCTATTTTAATTTTCATTTTTACCACTCCGCTTTCCTCCGTAGAACTTACCAAAGAAGCTGTTTGTCCCTGCTGCAGCACATTTTTATTGAGGTAATCTATCGATTTTTGGGTAATTTGATCTTTTGACATCCCAACATGCAAAAATGAGAGCATATTACCGGAGCTATATTTTGCTCCAACCAAAACGCCGGTTACAACAACTGCCAACACCGCAATGCCTATTAAGAGGGTATTTTTATTCATATTGTTATATTAGTTATTAATGTTTTTATTATATCCTATTATTTTTAAAATGCAAATAGTATAAAATGTTCTGCTTTTTTATACCAGTTTGTTCTATTTTTTACCCAATTCATGTTCTATTTCCAGCAATCGGTTATATTTTGCCATTCTTTCTGGTTGCGCAGGAGAACCGGCTTTAATATAGTCGGCTTTAACACCAACGGCAAGGTCAGCTATAAAAGTGTCCATGGTTTCGCCGCTTTGGTGGCTCACGATAACCCACAAACCATTATCTTGGGCAAGCTTTATGGCTTCCAATGTTCCCCAGACCGTGCCAATTTGGTTTGGTTTTATAATAACTGCGCTAATACAATTATTATGGATTGCCTTTTTTATTCTTTGAATATCAGTGCATGTTAATTCATCGCCAACAATCCGCACATTGGAATCTTGCTCTTTAAAATTGTTATACATCATTTTAAAACCCTCCCAGTCTTCTTTTGCAAACGGATCTTCTATTGACATAATAAGCGGAAAATTTTTATCAGAACGAAATCTATTCAATAAATCAATATAAAATTCTAATAGCTGTTGCCTGGAAAATTCTCTGCCTCCTAAAATATATTTGCCATCTTGGTAAAACTGACTTGCTGCTGCGTCTATAGCAATACCTACATTATCACTGCCATCAATGGCATTTTTTAATAAAAAGAGCGCCTGTTCTGTTGTGGTAATTGGCGGCGCAAATCCGCCCTCATCGCCCATTATAACCCTTCCATAATTTTTATGTATAATTTCTTGTAAGTTTGTGAATACCTTGTTTGCTATCGCTAAATTTTCGGAAAATAATTCTTTATCAGGAACAACCATGAATTCCTGCAAATTTAACTGGTTGTTTGCATGCGTTCTGGCTTCTATAAAATTAAACATTGCCCCTGGAAAATTTGGAAATTCAGTTGAGCGTTCTGCGTAGATAAGCTCTCCAATATATTGATACAAAGGCAGCTTTTTAGCTGCTGCTCCCGCCCGGCAAATCGCCATAGACACCGGTAGTATCGCATTTGCCCCCAATGTTGACTTATTACCAGTGCCATCTAAATTAATTATTAATTCATCAAGCTCCTGTTGGTATATTACTTCTTTACCCTTGAGCTTTGGTGCAATAACGGTATTTACATTATGTACTGCCAAAGCAACTCCCTTGCCGCCTGCCTGCACAGGCAGGTCGGCCTCTCTTAACTCCACGGCTTCGTTTTGTGTTGCAGAAGCTTCCCAAGGGCATGACGCCACAAAACTTCCTTTTTCTGTAATAACTTCCACCTCCACCGTCGATTTCCCTCGAGAATCCTTAATTTCCCGCGCAGTAATTTCTTGTATCTTACTCATGTTCTTATTTAATCTTACTACTCAGCTCTTTTAAACTTTGTAAAATTAAATTTTGTTGCTCAATATTATTTTGTTGCGTCTCCTTATATACAGAAGAATCGAATCTCCATGTATCTATAACCATTCCCGCTACCATCACTAACAATGTAATAAAACCAATAAGCATAGCCCCGATAACAAGAATAAATAACTTATCAAATCGTTTCATAAACTCGGCGGGTAAGTCAGGGATCTCTATTTTTTGCTTATCAAATATTTCTATTTTTGGTTCTTGCTCTGTCATATCAATAGATGCCTTTAATCACTGTTACATCACCATCAGTTTCGACTTCAAAATCGTGTCCTATAAATTGATGAAAATCAATCCCACCAAAAACTGCCCCTCTAGAAAATCTCACTCCGGGTCCCAATGCGACACCGCCAACCCTAATCCTTTGTCTTGGCTCAAGTGATCCATCGGGATGTTGAGTAAAAATTGTACTAAATGATACTCTCATATAATTTTATTCTAAATTTATTTACTCTTTTTTATATACTCATACGCGCTCAAGGCGGCTTTAGCTCCCTCGCCTGATGCCATGACAATTTGCTTATACTTGCTTACATTGCAATCTCCTGCAGAAAATAATCCCGGAGTTTTGGTTTCCAGAGTTTTTGGGTCGACAATCATTTCTTTTTTATCATTGAGTTCAACTAACCCTTCTAAAAATCCTGTTGACGGCGAATATCCAATTTCCACGAACACACCGTTGACTTCCAAAGTTTTTTCCGTGCTTGAAGTCAAATCTTCATAGGTAATGGAATTAACAAAAACCTTGCCCTCAATTTTTTTCACTTTTGCGTTGGTAATAATTTCAATGTGCTCGTTTTTCGCAACTAATGCTTGGTTTTCGGCGTCAGCATTCACGGTACTGCCATATTCCAACAAATAAATCTTTTTTACGTAATTTGACAAAAACAATGCCGATTCAAACCCATTATTTCCACCGCCCACCACCGCCACAATTTTATTTTTGAAAATTGGCCCGTCGCATAATGAACAGTAACTCACTCCCTTGCCCGCAAATTCTTCTTCGCCTGGCACATTGAGCAACTTTGATTTGGCGCCAGAAGTTACAATAACAGCAACAGATTCATAGGTTTTACCTGATGAGGTTGTAACTGAAAACACGCCGCCATTTTTTTTAATGCCGGTAACTTCATCAAGATTTACTTCCAGATCATTTGCGGTGAGTTGTTTTTGGTAAAGCTCAACTAATTCCGGTCCTGAAATTTTTTCAAATCCGGGATAGTTTTCAATATCTACCGCTTTTTTGGCAACCTGACCTCCTAAATCTTTGGAAATAATTAAAATTTTTAACTGTTGGCGCCCAGCATAAATTCCCGCTGAAATTCCCGCGGGACCAGCACCAATAATAATTACATCGTATATCATTTTACCGTATTTACTGGTTTATTTTTTAAAAATCCCTTAATATTTTCTATCGTAGTTTCAAGAATTCGTTCCAACGCTTCTTTAGCATTAAAGGCGTTGTGCGGAGTGATAATCACATTTTTTTGCTCCAATAAGATATGATCTTCTAAAATGGTGGCAATGTTGTGAGTTTTCAAAAACTCTTTAGATAACAAA
>Ga0210400_10000329_pt1 | contig 55227 bp, 48 predicted proteins | sample IncBWH26MmetaG_FD_155456 | JGI IMG/M metagenome (GOLD analysis project Ga0210400, IMG submission 155456) | Forest soil microbial communities from Barre Woods Harvard Forest LTER site, Petersham, Massachusetts, United States - Inc-BW-H-26-M | ecosystem: Environmental > Terrestrial > Soil >...
GTCTGTCATTTTATTTTTTTTAGTTTGGTTAATTATTCACTCCAAAGCTGTTGGTGCCGATTTGCAGATATGTGTAGTAAATATACAAAACTAAACATATCCGCGTCGTGTTGGTTGGCTTTACCTCACATTTTTAAATGTCTGCAAATACTAAAATCGGGTTTACTTATTGCACTCAACGACTTCAGAGAACAAAAAAAAGCCCCATTAAAATGAGGCTTTTTGAAAAAGATATTTACAATGCTATTCTTTAATGAACTTACGCGTTACAACTTTGTTTCCATCGGTAACTTGTACAAAATAAATCCCTGAATTCAGCTTGCCAAGATCAAGCGTGGTTTTGTATACTCCGTTTACTTCCTGGGCCAACGAAAGATTTCCCAAAGCATCGAAGACCCTGATCTTCTGGAAATGAAAATCGGCTGTTAAATTCAATTCTGATTTCGCAGGGTTAGGAACAATCATTAAGTTGGTTTCATTAGCATATACATTGGCGATGCCTGTTGATGCGCTAACGGTCAGAGTCCATACAAGTGTAGTAGGTTGGGATCCGAAACTTGTATTCACGGTTACATTGGCTGTAACGGAATAAGTTCCGGCAGAACCTGTAGCCGGAGTACCAGTAATAAGCATGCATGCACTGCTACCACCGTTAATTACACCGCTGCTGGGATTGATAGAATAGGACAAGCCGCTGGGAAGGCCGGTAACGGATGTTACTGTGGCGCTATTGATGGTAGCCGGGCCAATCATAGTTCCGAGGGTTACCTGGATAACGGTGTTATATGCCACCAGTTCAGTTGCATTAGGTAAACTGCTTCCCGTTGCAGGGGTGGAGCAATAAGCGCCGGTAGTTACCGAGCAACTGGGTGTAATAGTGCATTGAGCTTGCAGGCTGGTCATTCCGGCTACAAACAGGCTTAAGAAAAGTAGTGCTTTTTTCATATGTTTTGATTTTATAGTTTGAATAAAAGTACAAAAAAACATAATGCTTCGTTAAAAATTAACTTTTATAGTCTGCTAAAAAATACAAAACCCTATAAAAGATGAGATTTATTGTGTGGCTGAGGGTTATTTATGGAAAATAAAGGATATTAGGGGCGCATATAGATATCCCAAAACGGATGGTTTTACGTAGTTTTATGGCTAAGGGTAAGTAAAATAATTAAGAAGTACTCAGCCTTATTTTGACTAAGTACTTCCATAAAGTAAATATTTTACTGCTTCACAATTTTTATTTGCCTGTTCATTATTTGCAGATAATAAATTCCGGGTGCTAAATCGGAGAGATTAATTGTTTGCGATTTTTTCTCTAAATTAAATTCGTTTATTTTTTCTCCAAGCATATTATATAACATGCCTTTTGTCGTAACAGGACTTTCAATAGTAAGTTCATCTGTAAACGGGTTTGGATAAATTGCTACCTGATTCTGATTACCGGCTAATTGATTTATATCAGTACAGGCATTTACGACAATATTTTGTGTTTTTGTGTTGGTACAACCGTATGTATCGGTATAAGAATAGGTAATAGTAATTGTACCTGTGCCTGCCGTTGCAGGGTTAAATGAATTGCCTGTTACGCCTAACCCACTATATGTACCGCCCGTTGGAAAACCTGTACTTAAAGTAAAGGGTGCATGATTTATACAAACCGAATTTGGATTTTGGTTATAGGTAAGAGTTGGTAATTGGTTTACCTTAACCGAAACAGTAGCTGTGTTTACACAGTTGTTTACATCTGTACCTGTAACAGTATAAGTAGTGTTTACAGTTGGAGAAACACTTTGTGAAGTATTAGAGTTACCGTTATTCCACAGATAGGTGTTTGCACCACCTGCAGTAAGCGTAGTGCTATTCCCACTACAAACGCTATCGGGTGCTGCACCAGCGGTTACAGTTGGTAATGCAAGAACTGTCAGGTTTATTATTTGTGCAGGGCTGTTACCGCAGCTATTATTTGCCGTAACGCTTAATGAACCGCTTGTACCCGCTGTAGCATTAATGCTGTTGGTCGTGCTTGAACCACTCCAAACATTTGGTAAACTCCACGCATAAGATGTTGCACCCGCCACGCTCGCCACGCTGTATGAATTTACAGTACCCGTACAAATAAAATTATTACCGCTAATGCTTGTTGGTTGTGCCGGAGCATTATTTACGGTTACTGTTGAAACAGCTGTATTTGAACTTAGACAACCAGCTGCACTTGTTCCCGTTACTGAATATGAGCTTGTTGTTGTTGGATTAACAATAGCCGAACCACCTGAATAAGTATAAGTGTTGGCACCGCTTGGTGTCATAGTAAAACTTTGTCCGTTACATATTGTTCCGCTGTTTACAGTAATAGTTGGTAAAGGATTTACGGTTACTGTTGAAACTGCTGTATTTGAACTAACACAACCTGCCGTACTTGTACCTGTTACCGAATAAGTGGTATTTGTAGTTGGTGTTACAACTGCACTACCGCTGCTAAATGTGTATGTATTTGCACCACTTGGCGACATGGTAAAAGAAGAGCCCGAACATATTGCACCACTATTAACTGTTACAGTTGGCGAACCGTTTACCGTTACGGGTAATGTTTGCACCGTACTTGTACCGCAGGCATTAACTGCCCCCACTGAAATGGTACCGCTTGTTGCGCCTGCCGTTACGCTTATTGTATTAGTAGTACTTGTGCCGCTCCAGCCACCGGGCAAAGACCAAGTATAGCTTGCTGCACCGCTTACGGCTGCCACGCTATAAGTAGTTACGGCGGTATTACAAAGTGTTGTTGCGCCGCTTATGGCAGTAGGTTGGGCTGGTGCTAAAGAACAATAATTATATTTTGCAAAAAAAGCATAGGGGCCATAATAAAACGGCAAAATATTAGCTGTCCCTCCACCCATATCAAAATTCTGTGTATTAGTTGTTCCACCAAGTTGAGAAGTAGAAAGCCCCCCACAAAGGTATAGATTAGAACCGCTAAGAAAAACAGAATAGGGTTCTGTACTACTAGTACAAGTATGGTCATAAATATCATATGCAGAAACATAATTACCGCTTCCGTCATATTTTGCTAAAAACAATGCTGGGTTATTACCACATGCACTTAAGGTGGCTGTGCCGGCAGGGTTAAAATTAGTTATACCGGCAAAGTCCCCCGTAATATTTATATAATCATTGGCATCTATTTGAACTTTGAAGGGTTTTGTAGTATAGCCGCTAGTAGACCGTATTTGCTTAACATATGTTAAAGCACCGGTACTATTGTTATATTTGGCAAAAAAACCATCAGCAGTAGAAGAATTACCGGCTACTGTTAAACTTGTGGTAGGAGCAAATTGGGTGGTGCCCCCAAAACTCCCAACAACACATGGGTTTCCTGAATTATCAATGGCTATATCTAAAGTATAATTATCACCGTTCCAATCTCCCTGTGGAATGTTACTAGACAAACTACCTCCTATCTGGGCAGACCAGCTATAAGCAAGATTATTAGAATATTTTATAATTGCATAGTTCAGACCACTGGTGCTTGCACTCGAGCATGTTAAAGTAAATGAACCTGTGGTTTGAAGTGTACGCCAAAAATTAACTGCGGCAAATACATTACCACTTGCATCTACCCTTAATTTAGTCCATGACCCACCGCATGTGCCACTGCTGCCGCAACCTGCTGCAGTTGATGCTAATTGACTCCCTGTAGAACATGATAGTTTAACAAGTCCAAACCCACCTGGAGTTGGTGTATCTGTTGCTGCAAATAAATTACCCGAATTATCCAAATCTATTGAAGTTACAGATCCAGCACCCGAAAATGGTGCAACCCACATAAGATTTGCATTCTGGTCATATTTAGCTACAAAACCTGAATTACCAGAAAAAGAAGTAGGGCTACCAGTTCCTGTCGGATTAAAATTAACGGAAGGAGCTCCAACTCCGCCACATATATATATATTAGAAGCATTATCAATCTTAATGTCTGATGCCTCTATACTACCAAAACTAGCGTTACCCATACAATATGCCCACTGATAAACACCGGCAGCATTGTATTTTGAAATAAAAAAATACCCATGTCCGCCAGGCACTGTAAATGATGGGCCACCGCTAAAGGTAACAGTACCTGCTGGTATATAACCTGTTGTATAAACATTGCCTGCTGCATCTGATACAACCCCTGTACAATAGGCTTTATCAGTTGAGCTATTGGGAGAAATTGTTTTAGCCCACTGGTAAGTTGGCGGGCCAACTTGTGCCCATACATTAGCAGTTAAACAAACTGCTGCAATTAGTGTGTAGATTTTGTTTTTCATTGGATTTATTTATTAATTATACATTAATTGAGTGCTTTTTAAAAAAGCTTAAAAACTTTTCTTTGCCTGTATCGGATACCTGTACTTTATAATTATTTTTTAAATGCAGCAAGCCATCACCTTTTTTTGCGAAGTGGCTTATGTAACTGGCGTTTACTAAATGACTTTTATGTATGCGCAGAAAATTGTATGGCGCAAGCACCTGTTCAAATTCTTTTAAGTTCTTACTGCTTAATATCTTCCTGTCATTCTCTAAAAAAATAAAGGTATAATTACTGTTAGCTTCAAGCCTTACAATATTTTCTATCCGTATAAAACTAATTTCCTGTGTAGTATTCACACTCATAAAATCTGTTCGTTTCGCTATCCGCCTCTTTTTATCTTCCATAAATGTTTTCAATATAACGTGTGTTAAAAATCTGTGTAAATTTTATGCTTACCAATTTATTAAGCCATCTGTTTATCCTATTGGGTTGTTTATTTATCCTACTGGTTATATTCCGATAATCCATTCATAATATTCTTCATAATTTTAGAACCCGGCAATTGAAAATATTTTTGTATTTTGGACTGTAAAACATGTAAGATGCCATCAACCCCTTGTGTTTACTGGGGTTTATGGATTAATTTAATAGGATTTCAATGAACAAAACAGACCCTACTTTTGAACTGATCAAAGCCTTGGATAAAGGAGAGAAACGACTTTTTAAGTTGCAAACTCAATCTATGGGTGAAAGCAAAAATTACCTGAAAGTATTTGATGCGCTTGATACGGCGAATGTTTATTTGCCCGAAAAACTGAAACAAAAAATAAAAGGGGGAAAAATAAATTTATCGTATGAAAAAAATTATTTGCATAAACAGATACTTAAAACACTTCGTAATACAGGAAATGAAAATCTGCCTATGCAATTTCTTTCATTGCAGATTGCGGAAGTAGAAGTATTATACGCAAAAAAACTGTTTAAACAGGCTCTTGAAAAAATAAGAGAAGCGAAAGATATTGCGTGGAAGTTTGACTACTTTGGTTTATATCTTGAATTACTCAGCATTCAAAGAAGAATATTGTTAGTAACTCTCGACGTAAATATAAAAGAGCAGTTTGAATTAATAGAAGATGAAACAAATAAGGCTATGCAAACAATGAGTAATTTACAAGAGTTTGTTTTGCTAAACAATAAGCTTTATTTACAAAGCCTGAATAAAGGAGGGACACAGGGGAAAGTATTGGACAATTACAGAAAATCAGTAAGCATCGGAATAATGAGTGATGAAAAAAAGGCGCTTTGCCCATCAGCAAAACTACTTTTTCATTCACATAAAATGGGGTATTACTTTTTTATAAATGATTTCAAAATGGCATTGAAGCATAATAATGAATCAATTCGTGTTTATGAATCTTATAATGGATTGATGTTAAAGAATCCGCAAAATTTCATCCCGCTTGTTACAAATAGTATTATTATAGAGTGTCAATCGGGTTTGTTTAAAGAAGCAAAAATGAACCTGGACAAATTAAGAAACATTGTCCATGTTGCTCCGTTTAAATCTAACCGGATGCTTTGTGCACACGTTGCCGAGGCAATTTTAATGCTCGAAATAGGTATTGCAACCCAAAGCGGGGCATTTGAAAATATTTCTGTATTAACACGGGAAATGACACAGGGTTTGCAACAATATAAAAAGGATTTTTCGGAATACGGCCAGCGCGTAATTAATTATCATTTGGCTTTACTTAATTACCTGGATGGAAAACCGCAGGTAACTATAAAGATTTTGAATGAATTGGTAAATGCAAAACAAAGCAGTCTTGCCCAAGATTATTATACGTACTCTGTTTTATTCCTGGCACTTATGCATTTTGAAAAAGGTAATTACGAACTTATTCATAAATTACTCAGTTATATTAAAACAACCAATAACGATTTTGTTACACTTATAACAGTGTTTTTAAGCAACAAGAAATTCGAAGATTACAATGCGAGAGAACAAAAAACTTTTTTCCAAAAATTCCGGACAGAGGCAGAAGAATTTTTAATAAAAAACAAACTACTTATTTATTTTCCACTATTGCAGTGGTTGGATAAGAGAGGGTCGTGAAATTTGCTCTGTACAAAAACCGGGCTAACTGAAGCTGGATCTTTGGGAAGTCGCAATTAATATTGAGAACGCGAAACATAATCAATATTGACAAAAGAGAATGATGAAACGCAAATTTTTATTTTACCGGTGTCTGCCAATGAAAATAATTTCTCCGCGACAGAATTAAAGGATTTGCGCCCGGATAAAAGGTCAATGCACACATCAGTGTCTACGAATATTTTAGCCATACTATTTGGAATACTTTTTAGTACGTGATTTTTGTAACTTTTCTTATAGTCAAAGTCTTTACGAAGAGTAACTATACCCGATAAACTTTTTACTAAAGGTGTAACCTCATTTTCCTCCGAAGGTTCAACAAGAAAACCTAAATACGTCTCAATTAATTTAGAAAGGCTTGTATTTTTTCTTTTTAACGTATCCATCCGGCCATTTGATAAAAAATGCTGCGTGTTTGGTATCATAAATGACTTGGCAGACAACGTATTCACCCTTGTAATATAACTTAACATGATCACCCCCGTGAATGGGCTTTCCGTTTTTATCATACATTCCTGTAAATGCCTTTGAGAATAGCGACGACGACCCTTTTAATTTTTCTTTTGATTTCATTTCAAATTTATTTCAGATAATGCCTGAAAGAAAAATTACGACTTTCTGAATGTAAATTCAAATACGAAGGCTTGTGGGTTAGTTGAGGCGGGATTCGGAAATTGCCAACCCAGGGAAACCGATAAGTTTTTTGTAAAATAAACAACTACGCCCGGTACCCAAATTCCCATGCTATTATTTCCGTATAACCAATCAGCCTGTATGTGAAAATGACGTTCAATAATTGCCCACTCAAATCCGGCCATTACACCCAGTTCATTTCCACTTCCCAGGAAGTACCTGTTGCCGTAATAAAGTCCGCTTACCAGTTTTAATGAATGCACAGGATGATAAACAAATGTGGCGTAGTTGAATGTAACAGGTTTAAACAACTTACTGTTTTGTGTAAGGTTTAACCCGCTTTGAGTGCCCACTCCGATTTTAAAATGTTCATTTAACTTAAACCCTTTTTGAACATTAATTAAAAATACAGGCCCGAGCGGATTCGTATAATCGGTATCGTTCCTTAAAAAGGACCTTGCATGATTGTCGTAATTTATTCCGAAAACATTAAATCCGAGTTCAAATCCGCGGCCCAAGCCCCAGGTAAAGGTAGCATTTGCACTTGTTTGAGAATTAATATTAAGTTGTTGCTGAAAGAACAATTTAGAACTGTCCGTTATATCTGAAGTGGGTACGTTAAAGAAATTTTGCTGAGCATTAATAGAAAAATTTAAATACAAAAACAAAAGGATAAACATGTATCCTTTTATGCGCTTTAAGAAAACATATAAATTCATATAGCCTTTAATTTGGATGTATTAAGTTTCATTTTACGTCAAATCTACTTAATTTTATTGTGCTATCTCAATTTAGGGAATGTACGGGTAAAATCGCGGCATATAGGTTCTGTATAAACAAATCTAACAAAACTTTCTTACTTTATAGAATAGTTCCTACAAGCAAAAAAACCGAACCTCATTTTGATAAAGGATAAATCTGATCGTAAAGACGATTTGTTGCAGAGCAATTTACAGTTGCAGTACCGGCAACTGAAAATACAATTTTTTTTCGCCTCTCTTTCTTTTATAACTGATCCTGTTAAATCGCTATAAGATTTGTACCTGATAAACTTCGCCTTTCTGACGTGTTATTGTAGTAGGAACTCTGATAGTTTAAGCATCCTTGTAATATAGCCTGATACTATGCCTATAACTGTGTTATTTTCAGTTGCTACGAATTCGGAACTCAACTATGAAAAAAAACCTTATTTTATATGGTTACTCAAGAATAATCTTTTTCGTACTAAATTGGTTATGTGATTTGATATTCAAGAAATACACACCGGGCACTTTTCCTTTTAAATCGACCGTTGTATACTTATTTAAAGGACTGATTTTTTCTGAATAGATTATTTGCCCCGATAAATCATGGATTATTATTTCAGAGGTAGAAATAGTATTTCTAAAGTTAATTTTTATTTCTCCGTTTGTGGGATTGGGATATACATCAAACAAATTATTATCCATAGCAATTTCTTTTATCCCAATCTCTCCTGTGAAGTCTAATTTAAGAAACATGATTTCCTGAATAGGGCTGTAACTTCTTGTAAAGCCCGCTGCAATATAACCACCGTCGGCAGTTTGCCTGGCCGCATAGCAGTGTTGATGCGCGCTGCCTCCGTAATGCCTGGTCCAGGTGCTGTCGCCGATGCTGTCAAGTTTAATCAACCACATTTGCGGGGTTATCCATCCAAAACTCCGGCTGTGGCCGCAAACGATGTAACCTCCATCGGAAGTGGGCTGTATCATTTTAGGCGTATCTTTTTTAGTTCCGCCATAAACTTTATTCCATATGGGTATACCGGTAGAATTTACTTTTATAATCTGTATATCTATATCGCCGGCACCTGTACTGCTATCTCTCACACAAAATGTAATACTTCCGTCGCTGTTGGCAAGTACATATTTTGCTTCATCATTTAACGGGCCGCCATAGTTTTTGGTCCAAGTGGTACCTCCGATAGAATCGGTTTTTACAAGATAGGCATCTCCTCCCTGTCCGTAACTAAAGGTCAGCCCCGCCATAACATATCCTCCATCCGGCGATTGTTTCAGTGAATTACCCTGATCATCAGCCGGACCGCCGTAGTATTTCTCCCATAACACATTCCCGGCCGGGTCTATTTTCATCAGAAAAGCGTCGCTGTTTGAACTGGTAGTGTAGGTAGTGCCCGTGATCATATAATTACCATCGTTGGTAGCAATGATTTCGTTTCCATTATCATTGCCCGAACCGCCATAGGTTTTGTACCAGATCATACCTCCGGTTGGATTTATTTTCAGGAGGTAAATATCATAATCTCCTCCTCCGTAACTTTGTGAGTATCCAACGATAAAATAATTACCGTCTGCGGTAGGCATAATACGATTCCCCTGGTCTGGTTTGGGGCCTCCGTAACTTCTTGTCCACATGGTATCGCCGAGGTTATTTGTTTTAACAACATAAGCGTCCATATCATTGACGTTACTATTGTTTGTCATGCCAGTCATGATATATCCCCCGTCTGAAGTGGGTATAACGTCCATGGCAGCCTTATCCTTTGAAGTGGGATAAACTTTTAGAAAGGTTATTTGTGCCTTGATCATAAAAGGATAAACCTGAATGATCAAAAAGAGTAACAAGCTATAAATTTTATTTGTTTTTGTATTTTTCATTGCGTGTAAATTTTTATGCATTAGTTTATATTATAATTGTAAAACATGACTCAAAGATATTATTCATGTAAGGCAGTTTATACAATTTTCGTTAGAACTGTATTTAAAATAGCCGGGAACAATAAAGAAAACGCAGATCATTTTTTAAAATAGAAAGGCAGATGAAAAAGTGAAATTTAAAAGTGCTATCAGATTTATTTAAGACGCAGAATTATAACATTCGGTTCAGCTATTTTAAATCAGTTACTACCTAAAATTTATAACGGCAATTGATTTAAAATATACCTGCAAAAAGTATACACTGTTATGCCCGGTGTTTTTGTCCCTTTTGTTGCCCCCTGTTTTTACTGTACAACATGTCCACATGTCTACTAATATTTTTTATAGAATAAATATTGACATGTAATTATATGCTTTGGCGGTTACTAAAGTCAGCCACCTTGCCGATAGGTGTGGTTATACACAGCGCGCCGTCCGTCGATTTACAGAGTGGTCGTCACATTATTTTGAAGCCTTTTCAATCTCCTTAGATATATCTGTAATGTCATTCTTTCTTAAATAAGGATAAAGCGGTTTTGTGTCAAAAAGGTTATAGACTATTTGTCCGGTTTGAGAATTCACCACATTAATTATCTTGCAATTTTGCCCGTATATACATACCGATAAGTAATAGATATTCTCCCCTGCTAATATTTTTTTACTTATCTCTGTCGAGTGTAACACTTCATATTTACCAATATATTTCGAAAACAACCCCGGTGCTTTGTCTTTCTCGGTAATATAATTAGGAACATATAACGTTGCAGTTTTTAAGTCTGCAATCTTACCTGGGTCAGATACAACATTTGCTTTTCCGTTTGATAGAAAAGCATTCATATAGTCCTGTATTTGTTGTAAAAAATTCTTAAAGAATCCCGCATGCCAGTAATCACCCTCTTTTTTTATACTAAAATAATGTTCGACAAACCTAATATCGAGATTTTTAATTTCCTTGCCGCTTTTTATTGTTTCCTCCCTGGGCGACCACATTAAATATTCTGCGCTTGAAGACAGGGATCCGGGGCTCACGGCATCATGTGTCACCGTATTAATATCGGAAAAAAAACATTACTGGTACTCAGATTCTGTTTTATTTCATCAGGCGTGATAACCTTGAATTTTGTGAATGTCCAGTACTTAGAAATTACTTCCTTAAAATCATTATCATTCTTACCCGATAAAACAAAATAAATTGTCTTGGTTTTTAAATCAGGAATTCGCGTTTTTTCGTGTTTGAGATAAATCAATTGTGCGTTCAGGGAAAAGCTAATAACAATTGCAAGGAATGTTGTCAGTTTTTTCATAATTAAATTTTTTTAGTAAATCGTTTCATTTTTATTTTTTGTCGGTATGTGGTGTACAACTTATAACTGCAAACAAACCCATTTATACCCCGGCGTAATGCTAATTGCAAGGTCTTTTAACAAACTTGCAACCTAGAGACTCAGCTTTTTTCCAGTCGCTGCATGCGCCACCAGGATCAATACCTTTTAGTTGCATACCTTTCGTTGCATTTTTGCAATCGCCACGTCGGTAATATGCATTTGGGGCGAGCTCTGGGCTTAATTCAATTACTTTTGTAAAATACTCTATCGCCCCTTTATAGTCTTCAACTTGTATGCTCGCCTTAGCCATACCCGCTTCATAGTACGCTGTTGCATATTTGGGATTTAATTTTATCGCTGCGTTAAAGTTTTTAATTGCATGTCTGTGCCCTAAAACACCAGTCCCCCGATAGCCATGCTCTAACATATAAATCTCATAGTGCGCCATTATGTAATATGCAGTGTCGGAATATTTAGATTTTTTCTTAATAGCTTTTTTATAATCTCTTAGTGCTGATCCATTGCTTCCTGAATAAGCTTTGGCTAAGCCGCGCCAATAATAAAAATCGCCGTTATTTGGTTCTAAAGCAATTGCTTTGTCGTAGTCTTCAATTGCAGCCTTGTGTTCTTTGGTGGAATATTTTCTAATTCCTGATGCAAAATATTCTTGTGCTGTTTGTGCAAAAGAATGAACTGCCAGGGTTGCTAAGAGGTAAAATGTAAGTCGTTTCATTTTCATTTTTTGTCGCCATGTGGTGTATAACTTATAACCATTGTGTAAGTGGCGTTCTCAAAAATATTGAGAATTTCAACAAGAAACGTGGAACTTGAGGGAAGTGTAACTTTTGTCGGATGAACTGCTATCTTTTGTCAGTATGTCGTTTGTCCTGTCGGGCGTATTGCGCTTAACTACACAAAGGTATTTGTTTGCAATTGAGCGTGTCCTCAATACAGAATATTTATCTCAGAATCACCAGGGGCCTGTTAATTTTTTGATCTTTTCCTGTAATGCTTAGATTGTATACGCCCGGAACAATATTATATGTGTTTAAAGTAGCTTTTCCACTTTGGATATTTTGAGTAAGGATTATCCGTCCTTCCATATCAAGAACTTGAAGAACCTGCGTTTCCATTGAATTGGTTTCAATAGTAACCTGGTTATTCGTTGGGTTTGGATAAATATTCAGACTTAGTTGGTCTTTCTTTTCAGTTATTCCGGTTGTTGCAAAATCGGATAAAAGTCGTTTCCAAACACCACCGTAGGAATTCGCAGAATACAGGTAGGTGCCATCACTGGCAAGAGACAGAACATTTAAGTCGGACAAGCCCGTGTTGACAGCAGTCCAGGTGAGTCCGTTATCGAAAGAGTAATACACCCCTGCCCCGTATATTCCTGCAAAAACAGTATTGGCACCTGTCACGAGCAACGCATAAATACTCTGCATGCCCATCCCGGTTGTATCAGCAATCCAAGTGCCGCCGTTATTTATAGAGTAATACATCCCCTGTCCGCTCCCCGCAAAAATCCGTGATCCGTTAACAGCCATAGCCCCAATATTCAAGTTGGTAAGTCCTGTATTCGCAGCTGTCCAGGAGTTGCCGTTATTGGTGGATGTGAATATTCCACCACCTCCTGTTGCCGCAAATGAGTTGGTACTGGTGAAGGCAAAACCCTGGATCAGGTTCAAAGTATTCATCCCTGAGTTTGCAGAAGTCCAGGTTGTTCCGTTATTTGTGCTCAGGAATGCTTTTTCATTTCCTTCTCCGGCAAAAATGTTTGTTCCATTTATACCCAGACAGGCAATAGTTGTATCCGGTAAACCTGTGCTGGTATGCGTCCAGTTTGTCCCGTTGTTAGTGCTTAAAAAGACTCCTGCGCCGCTGGACGAACCAAAAAGGTCTGTGCCGGCAAACATATTATTACCGTTTATGACCAGGCAGTTGACGTGAGTATTTGTAAGACCCGTATTCACAGCGTTCCAGGTGATACCATGATCGGTTGACAGGAATACGCCTCCATTGGCTGTTCCTGCAAAAATGTTCGATCCGGAGTTAGCCACGCAGAGAGGCGCATTAGTTGTTGTTAAAGACGTTTGCATCCATTGCGCATCAGAGAAAGAGACGCAGAAAACAAAGGACAGCGTGGAAACGAGTCTTAGAGTAGATTTTTTCATAGATTTTTTTTGAATTTGAGAAGTTTATTGATGCGTTTTGGTAACCTTTCTTAGGACGTCATATATTTACAAAAATACAATTTCGAGGTTAAAGAAGCAAATATACAGAAAAGCCACTGCAAGCAAAAAATCGAACCTTTTAGAATTGCAGGCAGGTGTAAAAGCCTTATTTGAACTGAGAAACTTTATTAAAATAACATGACTACACCGGTTTCCCGATAACGGAACAATTTGTCAACGAAGTATAACTAACTTTTTATTTATTACGCGGTCTGCCGTTTTAATTATTAAAGTATACATGCCCTCGTTTAAAGTCGAAACACTAATGTTTGATTTGTCCATTACGCTTGCGCTGAACACGTGTCTCCCGTTTACATCGCAGAAGTTCACGTTTAGTTTATCGGTCGTGTTTGCATCAATGAAAAATTGGTCGCTTGTTGGATTGGGGTATTACTTCGTCCTGCAACAATAAAAAAAATCCCGCTCTCGTATGAGGCGGGATTTTTGTTCGTTTCGTCGGGGATTCCTTAAGGCCAATTAGCAACCGAAGTTGTTATAAAAGGAAATTAAAACCCACTTCTGACAAGAGAAGTGGGTTTAATAAATGGATGAGCCTTACTAAGAAACATCCATTTTATTTTGTAATAATAAGTTTCTTAAAGTCCTTAACCTGTCCGCCAATCATAAGCGTGGTTGAATATGCGCCGGCTGCCATTGGTGTACAATCAACGTCAATTTGTTTCTCTTTGGCATTTAGCTTGTATTTACCGATGGTTTTACCATACATATTTATAATAACTAATTCTGCTGACTGATCTTCCGTTATGTCGTAGTGAACTGTTACCTGATTTGTAGCAGGGTTTGGAATAAGCGAGATTACAGAAGTGGATGCGTCGATATGGTTATGATCAGTTTCAGCATTTGCCAGGCGCGGAGGCGGAGCATTACAGTTTGGCCCATTCCCAACGTGATAGGTTGCTTGTTGAGTAGGTTTCGCGGCACAACCACTGGTGTACATAGTTACAGTCACAGTATAATTAGTGTTAGCACTGCCTGAAGCTACATATGTATTACTTGATCCACTCTGTACAAGAGAGCCGTTTTTATACCAGAGTAAAGGTAATGATTTTTCAAAAAGTAGAACTAAGTTTCCTAATAGATCAGCGTATGTTCTTCTCGCCGAGATCATGAATGATCCCTTTTCTTTTTTGATCGGCCCGTCAATTTTCAATCTTGAAGCAATAATCCCGATACCACCTTCCACGCCGAATTTTTTGTCATTACCATCCTTCATTTTAATATCAAGCACTGAAGAGAGCCGTCCACCGAACTGGGACGGCTGATTTCCTTTATAAAGAGTTACGTCTTTTATCGCATCTGAATTGAATACTGAAAAAAAACCTAACAGGTGCGAGGCGTTATAAACGGTGGCCTCATCCAATAGGATTAAATTTTGATCGGTTGAACCGCCACGGACGTAAAAACCGCTATTACCTTCCCCGGCTGATTTAACGCCGGGTGTTAACTGAAGTGTTTTCATTACATCCTTCTCTCCAAAAATCACCGGTACTTTCTCAATTGTTTTCATATCAAGTTTAATCACTCCCATTTGAGTATTGGTAATATTCTCATTCTTCTTTTCGGCAGTGACGGAAACTTCATTTAATTGATTGATGTTTTGCGATAGTTTTACATCAAGCTTTGTACTTTGCTTTAATTCAATAATAATTTGTTTGGGCTTGTATCCTAACGCTTGAATTATTAAAGTGTGGTTCCCTTCTGGAATAGTAAGCGAATAATAGCCGTACGCATTTGCGCTTGCGCCCGCGCCGGAAAGCTCTTTAACGTGTATTATAGATCCAATCAGTTCTTCACCGGAAATGGAATCCCGGACATAACCACTGATTGTAAATTTGTTTTGAGCTATGGAATTAAAAGCGTTTAAGAAAAGAAATATAGAAAGCAGGCTTCTGTGCATAGCCTATCATTCTTTTATGAACTTTCTTGTGATGCTCCTATTATCATTGCTTGCTTGCACGAAGTAAATGCCGGGATTCAGTTTATCGAGAGCAATACTTATTTCCGATATACCGTTAAATTCTTGCGCAATTATGATGTTACCAAGAGCGTCAAATATTTTTACACTTTTAAAGTGAAAATCGGATGATAGAGTAATTTGTGTACCGGCGGGATTTGGCATAACAATTATGTTTGCGCTGTTAGCCTGAATATTTTGAATTCCTGTAACGCTGTTAACAGTTAGAGGCCATGTAAGTACAGGCGGGTGCACTACCCCAAGGTTTGAATAAATGGTTACTGTTGCCGTTGCGACGTAATTGCCGGCGGTTCCGGATGCGGGTGTACCGGCAATAAGAATGCAGCCGCTTGCACCACCATTAATAACGCCGTTTACCGGATTTGTTGAATATGAAAGTCCGGAGGGAAGCCCGGTAACAGAAACTATCTTGGCGCTATCGATAGTCGCGCTTGAGAAATTTGATGACAAGCTGATTTGTATAACGGTACTATATGGGGAAAGCTCGATTGCATTGGGAAGCGCGCTTCCTGTTGCCGGGGTAGAGCAATACCAACTGGTGGTGGTGCAACTGGGGGCAATTGTACACTGAGCTTGCAGGGCGATTGTACTGCTTACTAAGAAGCATAAAAGAAGTGCTGTTTTTTTCATTTTGTTGGATTTTACAGCAAAGTTTAGGAATACTCTGCTCAGTTAAAAGCGAAGTAGCCGTTGCATGGAGAAAAGTGGATGAAACCCTAATATGTGGAGATTAGAGTACTGCCTAATTATTGCAATAAATTTTTTGAATCCACCTGCTTAAAAAAAGATTCCCGGTAATTTTCACTCAAAGGGATTTCAGAAGCACCAATGTTAATTCGGTTTTTGCGAATCGAAGAAACTTTACTCAATGCTACAATAAAAGACTTATGCACCCTGATGTATTTCTCAGGAGGAAGTTTTTCCTCTATCGCCTTCATAGTGATTTTAGTTATTACTGGCTTTGGAGAGCTGGACAGATATATTTTGATATAATCTTTTAATGCTTCAATGTAAGTTATATCGTTTACTGTAATTTTTACAAGGTTATAATCAGCATGAACAAACAAGTATTCGTTGTTTTGTGGTGTAGATTCTTTTAAGCTCTTATTTTTCAGTTGATAATATTCATGCGCTTTATTTACTGCTTTTAAAAAGCGATCAAAGGCAATTGGTTTAAGCAGATAATCTATTACATCCAATTTATATCCTTCGAGGGCATATTTTTTATAAGCAGTAGTTAATATTACCATTGGTTTAGAGGGCAATGATTGTAAAAACTCTAACCCGGATATTTCGGGCATTTCAATGTCGAGAAATATGAGATCTATTTTTTCCTTTTGAAGTATTTCCATCGCCTCGTAAGCGTTACTGCACGATTTTACAAATTCCAAATAAGGAAGGCGTTTAATGTTATCCTCCATTAAAAACAGAGCAGGACTTTCGTCATCAACAGCTATGCATCTCATTTTTTAAGATTTACTTTTAATACTGTACTGTACCAATCATTTTCTTTGGATATTTCTAATTCGTGCGCTTCAGGATATAGAAGACTTAAACGCCTTCTAAGATTTTTCAATCCAATTCCGGAATTATTTTTGTCAGTTGGTTTGATCGTTTCAATATATTTATTTTTCACAGCCAACTGAAGCTGATCTTTCGCGAATGAGATAGCAATTATTATTTCGGGCTTATTAATAACTGCTCCATGCTTAAACGCGTTTTCAATTAATGGAATGAGCAACATTGGTTCGATTGATTTATCGGGTACATCTTTCGGTACATCAAACACAATATTTATTTTATCTCCGAACCTCACTTTTTGTATATCGATGTAGCTTTTTAAATATTCAATTTCTCTTTTAAGATTAACGGTTTCCTCATCAGATTCGTATAGCATATATCTCATTAAATTAGATAATTCAATGACCACCGGTTCAAGCTTATCGGATTTCTGCCTAATAAGAGCTACGAGACTGTTTAACACATTGAACATAAAGTGCGGGCTCACCTGCGAACGCAAAAAAGAAAGTTCTGTTTTTAAATTCTCGTTTTCCTTTTCTTTTTTTTCTTTCTCTTGTCTCGAGTTATCAAGAATAAAACGGTAGCTCGAGCTGACGCCCCAAATAAAAATAAAGGGGATTATGGTTCGCAAAAGAATTTCCTTAGAAGTACCTTCAGGGGTAAAAAGAGTTGCGATGAATTTATTACAAATAAAAAAAATCAATATCAGGAATACTGAAATAAGTATGTACAACATAGTTCCTTTGCGCCTTAAAACATAAGGAAGGAGTGAATATGCATTCAAATAAAAAAGAGAAACAATTAGCACACTATAAATAACAAACGGCGCCAAGTGAAAATCACCCTCCGGGGCATTACCGTAAACAGATCTCAGCAATACCGGTAACGTAAAAATTAATGCCCAAAAAGTAAAATGGGCGGCGAACGTTAAGGGTTTTTTGAGAGTTGTTTTTGAACTATTCATTTGAAAATATACTCAAACTTACGAAAAATAGAGGCAGATTATCAATGTGGAGACAAGAACCGACAATGTGCATACGTAATTGAAAGATTAGGAAACTCCTAATCCAACCTTTGTAAGCGGTCTAACTCCCTATAAACTAATGCTTTTAATTTTATACTAAAAACATTTGTGAGAAATTTGTGAGAGCATTGTATTGTAATACTCTCTAATCACCTCTTGTAGCTTCGACAGGAATCGAACCTGTATCTACGGTTTAGGAAACCACTATTCTATCCATTGAACTACGAAGCCCGAATACTATAAGGAACGAAGGGCAAAGATAACAATTTCTACGCTTTTTTATAGCTAATATAACTTCCCTTCTATTACGGATATTTTGCCATAAATTGTAATTTTATGTACAATTTCAATAGCTAAGGAAAGCAAATTCTCTAAGGGATTCATAGTTGGCTGAATATGTATAAATGAAAAATCTAACTCTACTTGAAAAGTATAAAAAATTGGATTCGTACAAAGCCATGTTGGAACTTGTAAAAAAGCGGTCGGGCGGTAAGATTGATGAAGATAATTATGTTTACCAAATTGACGCTTTGTCCAAAGAATTAGGATTAAATCACAACGAGCCTGATAATAATTACATGGCAATTCGGGCTTACTGCAAAGAGGAATTATTTTTTCTTCTTTCACTCGGATTAAAACATATATTTCATCTTGGTACTAATCAGAATGACCTAAAACATCGCAAACCACTTCAATACTCACTCCCAACAAGAGTGAATTAATTGCAAAAGTATGCCTTGAGGTGTGGAAAGTTAAATGCTTATTAATCCCTGCAATTTTAGCAATTTGTTTAAGATGCTTATTTGATTGTGCATTTTCTTTGACGGGCTTTTCAAAAACTAATCCGCTCTTACTATTCAGGTCGAGTAAGGATAAAAGCCGCTCATTTATAAGTATTCTTACTTTTTTCTTGATTTCTTTCCTACCCTTTTTTAATTCTTTGACAATATAGTTTCTATCAATTTCATTTGTTTTAAATGTTTTAATATCTGAATGACGTAAACCGCAATAACAAGCAGCAAGATAATATCTCAATACTTCCTGATATTTTACACCTATGTAAGAATCTTTGGCATACTTACTTTTTGCAGGTTTAATAATTTTCAGGAGTTCCTTGCTATCATAAAGGTCATGTAAACTGCTCAATTCAACATCGTCCAAATACACACCTTCGCCTACAAATGCACTTCCAACAACAAAATTGTCAAACGGGTTTTTTTGGATTTTTCCCTCCTTAAAAAGCATTATTGAGTATTTACGAAGAAAACACATCGCATGATAGGCTGTGTTCTTAGATTGTTTTAATTCGTTTTTTATGTAATTTTTGTAATTTTCAATGAAGCGGGTAGTAACTTCATGTATAGATAAATTCGGGTGTTTTGTATTTAACTTGATTAATTGCGAATCATAGTTGTCTAAAGTATCGGGCGAAATTTCTTTAAGTTCTCTTTCACGTTTAATCTTTTCTTCTACATAAGTTTTAAAGCTGATTGAATCCCCATTACCTGAAACATTTTGGTACAATTCCTTGACCTGAGAAAATGTTGCAATCTCTTCTTTCCTATCAAATTCTCTTAATATGTCCGTAATTCGCTTATAGTGCCTATCAATAATTTCTTCGATATTCTGACTTCCCTTCACCCCCGATTTTACTTTGTTATTCTCCTTATCGTAGTGTTCAGCCTTAATTCGTTCTCCTATGTTGATGTAATTATGCTTCCCATTAATATATACTCTTAAAAGAATTGGGAATTTTCCGTCTTTACCAACGTGGTTGGTTTTACAATCTAATGTTACTTTGTATCTCATGCTTTTTACCCTTAAAATTCTATCACAAATTTGTGAGATATTTGTGAGAAGAATCTGCAACGAATAGAGATAAGCCTACAAAATTTCCAATAATGAAAAAATATAGTGCTGATTCTTAGAGATGTTGTAGATATACTTTTCGGGGGTAAAGTTCTGTAAAAACTTAGGAAACTTCTATTCTATCCATTGAACTACGAGACCAAAGAACGTATGCGTAAAACATAAATCTATTCTCCCCGCCCGAACGACTGTACATCATTCACTCTTTTTAAATCTCAATGTCGTCGGACAGGTATTGAAAACGAGGTCAAAAAAAATGCCGGTTTTTTGCCGACATTAATTTTTTACAGAATCAACATCGCGTCGCCATACGAGTAGAAGCGGTACTTTTCTTTTATCGCTTCTTTGTAAGCTTTCATTATCAAATCGTATCCGCCAAAAGCGCAGGTCATCATTAATAAAGTCGACTCGGGCATATGAAAGTTCGTGATCATACAATTTGCAATACTGAAGTCGTAAGGAGGAAAAATAAATTTATTAGTCCAACCTGTATAAGGATTTAAATGCCCCGATACAGAAACCGAAGTCTCAATACCGCGCATAACAGTTGTGCCCACAGCGCAAACACGTTTTTTACGGTCTATGGCTTTGTTAACCACATCAACTGTTTTTTGCGGTATAACAACTTCTTCCGAATCCATTTTGTGTTTGGTAAGGTCTTCCACCTCTACGGTGCGGAAAGTTCCCAGGCCGACATGCAAAGTAATATAGCTGAAATTAACTCCCTTAATTTCTAAACGTTTCATCAACTCGCGGCTGAAGTGCAAACCCGCAGTAGGTGCTGCAACAGCTCCTTCATTCTTCGCAAAAATGGTTTGATAACGGTCTTTGTCACTTTCTTCTACTTTACGCTTAATGTATTTTGGTAGCGGGGTTTCTCCTAATTCATATAATGTTTTGCGGAATTCTTCATAAGGCCCGTCAAACAAAAAACGCAAAGTACGCCCGCGGGAAGTTGTGTTGTCAATTACCTCTGCAACCAACGAATCGTTTTCACCGAAATATAATTTGTTGCCAATACGTATTTTGCGTGCGGGGTCAACCAATACATCCCAAAGGCGGCTTTCCTGGTTTAACTCGCGTAATAAAAACACTTCTATCTTAGCACCGGTTTTTTCTTTGTTGCCATACATACGTGCAGGAAAAACTTTGGTGTCGTTCATAATCATCATATCCCCATCGTCAAAATAGTTTATGATGTCTTTGAATTTTTTATGGATGATTTTGCCGGTTTTACGGTCAATGACCATCAGCTTACTTTCATCACGGTTTTTAGAGGGGTACTCTGCCAGGCAATCCTTGGGCAGGTTAAACTTAAATGCGGTTAATTTCATAAGAGGGTAATTTGTTTAGTTTTTGTCTTATGATATACCCGTGCCTTTTTTGTCTGAAAATTTTGTAACCACGGGTATTTCATATCTTTCTTCTTCTTATCGTAAACGCGCGAAATCACCTTTCGGTACAATTTGCTAATCTTACGGGATTAATTTTAAAGTTGGCAAAGGTAATATTTAAAAAGCCAAAAGTCAAGTAAGGCTACATAAAGCCCAGTTCCAACTGAGCTACTTCACTCATCATGTTTTTGTCCCAGGAGGGCTCAAAAGTAAGATCTAATTTAACCGACTTAATATCAGGTAGTTGCTTTAATTTTGTTTCTACTTCGGCTGGCAAACTTTCGGCAGCCGGGCAATTAGGTGAGGTAAGTGTCATCACTATTTTCAGGTCGCTGTCGTCGTTTATTTCAATTTCATAAATCAGCCCTAATTCCCAAATATCCACAGGAATTTCGGGATCGAAGCAGGTTTTTATTTCATCAATCACCCTTTGCGCAAGCTCTGTATTTTTCGATTTGATTATGGCAGCCATGGAAGTCCGGAATCTTAAGTTCAAAGTTTTGTAGTCTTTGAAGCGGTGCAAATTTACGGATTTTAAAGCAACAGAGAAGTTAATTTACAATAAGGTTTTGGGCGTGTCCCCGCATGAAAATTTTCTTTCAATAAAAAATCTGGGCGCGGGACCGGGCTTTCCGCTACAATCCCTCACGTGTAATACAAATTTTTTCTCCGGACTTAAGACTTTTGACTTAAAACTAAAGCATCCATTTTCATCTGCTTAATCATACTTACGAGTCCGTTGGCTCGTGTAGGAGAGAGGTGTTCTTTCAAACCAATTTTATCAATAAAAGATAAATCGGCGTTAACTATGTCTTGCGGTTTTTGGTTAGATAAAACACGAACCATTAAAGCAACCATCCCTTTGGTGATGATGGCGTCGCTGTCGGCAGTGAAAATAATTTTTCCGTCTTTTAATTCAGAATGCATCCAAACGCGGCTCTGGCAACCTTTAATTAATTTATCGTCGGTCTTGTTTTTTTCAGAAATTATCGGAAGCGATTTCCCCAATTCAATTAAATGCTCATATTTCTGTTCCCAGTCATCGCCGAATAATTCAAACTCTTCAATAATTTCATTTTCTATTTCTGCAATGCTCACGATTATAATCTTTTGTATAATGCTTTGATATAATCAATTGTAACTTTTTCTTTCCAGTTTTCCCCAAACGCCTGGTGCCACATGTGCGGTAAATTGTAAGCTACTTCGGCCATTTTTGTAATCGTTTCATCACTCCAGCTTTTTGCCAAATTTTGCGGCAAAGTAATTTTGTGTTTTATTAACATCCGTTTAAATTCTTTTACACCGGTAGAATAAACATCATCTAAATGCTGAAAAGCAACACAGTTTGCATAGCAATGACGGTAATCCAAAATTTTTGAAAGCCCGTAGGACAACGCATGACAAACGCCAACTTCAGAATAACTTAAACTTAACCCGCCCATTAAGGAGGCCACCATTAATTTATCATTGTTCTCGGCGCTGCGCCCGCTTTTCTCTCCTAAAAACACATCCCTGCAAAGCGAAAGCGCTTGCTCTGCATAGGCATGACTGAATGCATTATTCAAAGTTCCGAATTCTGATTCTATGCAATGAATGTAGGTATCCATGCCGGTATTAAACCACCAATCGTCGGGCACGGTTGCAATTAATTCCGGATCTAAGATCACCTGGTTGAAAACTGTCCACTCGCATTTTAAGCCTAATTTTTTTACGGGGCCTGTTAATACGGCTGTGCTGCTGCACTCGGCACCGGTTCCGCTTATAGTTGGAATTCCTAAATGATAAACACCGGGTTTTTTGATGAGGTTTAATCCCTGATATAAAGTAGAAGAACCTTCATTGGTTAACATCAGCGCGGTCGCTTTGGCAATATCCATAATGCTTCCGCCGCCAATACCAACTAATCCGCAAGGCAAACCTTTTTCTTTTAAAATTTTATCGCGCAAGCCATCTATCTGCTCTGTTGTGGGCTCATGATGTTCTACATCTTCAAACAAAACAATATCCTCCGGTTTTGCCGGAATACGTTTTGCAAGTTCTTTGCCTTTAAAGTAATTGTCGACGATAAAAACAAAATAGTTTTTATTTTCTTTTCGTAAGGGAGCAATAATTTCGTCGAGCATATTAAAACTACCGCGACCGAAAATTACTTTGTCTATATTTTTAAAATTTTTGTGTTGCATTTTCTGCCTAAACTATTTTTCGTATTTCTGAAATAATTGTTTGCTTTACTTTTTCCCAGGATAAAGATACTTCTTTTAATAAAACAGGGTTTTCCTGTTCTTCGGCATCTTCAAAATAAGTCAGGCTTCTGATGATGGCGTTAGGTTCAATATTGGCGTATTTTTTCTCAAATAATTCCATCATTTTGGTGAAAGAATATTCTTGTAACAAAAAATAAATATCATAAAAATCTTTTTTTGCCCCTCTATTCATTACTGTTTTAAGTTTCATGGCGCATATATCATCTTTTCCGCAAAGTGTAATTCCATTGTATTTAATCGGCTCAGAAATAAATTTATAAGGGTAATTCAGTATATCTACCTTAACACCCCTAAACTCGGTAAACAATGCGTAATTACTCCTGGCATTTATTTTAATTCCTTCTATAAAAAGCAATTCATATTCAATATCATTTATATTTTTTTTATGTGATGTAAAAAAATCCAAATCCACAGAAAGCCTGTGCCCGATTTGAAGGGCGAGAGATGTGCCGCCGCCCAGATAAAAATCCTGCAAACAAGGTTGTTTTGCCAAGAATTCTAATATATCCATTGTTCCTGCCGGAACTGCATCAGTTTGTAACATCTAAATTGAGTTAATGGAATATTATAAATAGCGCTTAAAAAATAAATTGTTTTTTTTGATAAGTATTTAGCGCCTCGCGCAACAGAAAGAATTTTTTCGATCCCGTAATTCTCTTTAATTTGAAACCAATCTTTTAAAGAGCCTCTGTCTAACACACGGCAAATTACCCATTGAGCGTTTTTGTCCCAATCTATGGTATCGTAATTAACGTCCCAGAATATTTCGCGAGATAATTTCATTATGCGTGAATTGGTTTCATCGCTTTAGTAACACATTCAGAAATTTTTGCCGCTAGTGTTTTCATATCTTCTTCAGTCCATTTAAACTTAACACCGAAAGAAATTAAACGGCCGATGGTTTCCTGTGTTTTGGGTAAATGCAAATTTTTATAATCTTGGGGAGCGCCTAAAACTTCTATTGGTAGTTTTGAAATAGTGCGAAGCTCTTTAATATGATCCCACTGGTTAATGAAATGGTACATATTTAAAAACCAGTAATCAAAACCCGCAACGCCGGCAGCTTTCATTTCAGTTACCGCACGTTTTGCGGTTTCTGTATCCGGCAACATAATATTTAAAAAAGTGGCAGAGTCTCCGTCGGGGTCAGCAACTTTTGCAAAAGAAATACCCGGAGTTTTAGATAATAAATCCTGCATGAATTTTTTATGCTTGCGGTTTTTCTCTTTTATCATCGGTACTTTGCGTGTTTGCGCAACTCCCACTGCAGCATGTAACTCAGAAATACGGTAATTAAAACCCAAGTAAGGGTGATTTTCCATTCCGCGTACCGCACCGATATGATCGTGCCCGTGGTCACTGTACACATCCGCTTTTTTATAAGTGGTTTCATCATTCGTAACAAGTACTCCACCTTCTCCGGCGGTTGCAATTTTAAAAAAGTCGAAAGAGTAACTTCCCGCTTTTCCGAATAATCCGGTGTAAGTTCCTTTATAAGAGGATGCAAACGCTTGTCCGGCATCTTCCACTAAAATTAATTTATGCTCGTTAACCACTTTCATGATTGAATCCATATCGGCCATGCCGCCGCACATATGTACCAAACAAACTCCTTTTGTTTTTGGTGTGATGGCATTTTTAATTCCCTCTGCACTTAAACAAAGTGTTTCATCAATTTCTGCAAAAACAGGCAACGCGCCAATGAACAAAACAGCTTCGATAGTTGCCATAAATGTAAATGGTGGCACGATCACTTCATCACCTGTTCCGATTCCACTTGCTGCAAGAGCCGTTGCGATAGCTGTAGAGCCGCTGCTCATAGCATGTGAATATTTTGCTCCGGTAATTTTTCTTACCTCTGCTTCAAAATCTTTTGCTTTCCAATGGTCGTTACGGATTGCTTCCTGGTTGTAACGGAATAAACATCCGGTATTTAAAACATCTTCTACTTCTTTACGCTCTTCGGCGCCAAATAATTCTGTTCCGGGCATGTGTTTAATTTTAGGCTACAAATATACGAAATATCTATCCTTTAGGACAATGTGAAATGGACGCGGATGCTGAAAAAACTACGATAAACGCAGGTAAAAAGGTTTATTGTGGGAGTTACATCAACGGTATACAAATAAAAATCTTAGCGCCTCCGCGCCTTTGCGGTGGAATTTATTTCGACCACAAATCCTCTTCTCCGCTTTCAAATTTATCTTTGTTCTTATTATTTTCGTTTTCTACTTCAAAGCCTTTTGAGTTTTCGGGCTTGTCACGGTTATATACATTGCTTTCCTTCAGTACATAACAACTGAACGAACGTTTTAAAAATGCATCGCGGTAAGTAAAAATTTCCTCGCTGCCTTTCGGATTAATAACCCGGTAAGAAGAAAGCAACTCACAACACTCGGGATAATAAACCCAGAACAGTTCTTTATTTTTTTGCGTTTTAACATCAAACACTACCGGAGCAAAGCCAATAATTCTCTTCTCCATCAAAACACTCCGTTTATTAAAAAGCCAATCTTCCTTTATTACAAAACCCAGAATTTTATCGCTGTTCAGCGTATCCGCTTTAATACTTTTTATAATTTTTTCATTTCCGTTTTCATCAATTACTCTTTCTTCCATACTATCGCGCTTAATACCCGTTTTTTTAAATTCTGCCATAGTCATCGGAGTATTTTGTGCTGTACCGAAGTTGGGTTTTTTAAAACATTTTATTTTTCCAAGAGTAATCCACAGATTTAAGATTTCACTGAGCGGATAAATTTTAGTTTTCGGATTGCTGTTGTTTAAAAGTGTTTTATTGAATTTTTCTTTAAAGTCGATATAACTCCATACTTTTTTAGAGCACATCACCTGGGATTCATCCAGAGAGGCGTATTTTTTAAGAATAGAATCCGGAATAATCGAATCTTTACCCTGGATACCTGTGTATATATGTTTTTTAAGTGGGGGCCAAGGCGGGCATGGAGGCGTTTGCCCTTGAACAACAAAGCCAAGGAAAATAAGCGCGACGAATATTTTTGTAAAAAAGCCTATGTATAAAAATAGAAATTTCTGTTAATACATACAGGCTTTTAGACGATTTATTTCTTTTTACTGATATAATCGTTTAAAGTATCTACCGATGTATCGAATGAAAAGCCCTCGTTAACTTTAAAATAGTTGTTTTTATCGGTGGTATAATCGTAGCAGTATTTGGTTAATTCCAGTTTGTTGTCTTCAAACGAAAATAAATCCATCAACTTTCTCACCTGCGCAGAGGTAACGCAATTGGACGAAACACCCTGTTTGGCAATCTTCAGTTTGGTATCTTCAAAAGATTTTGCGTTTATGCTTTTTACTAATTCATTAAAATTATTTTCGTTCATCGCATAAGAACAACCTCCAGTTGATACAGTTGTCGTTACTGAACTGCCGGTATTTACAGGGCTTTCAGAGGGTATGATAAATTGCCTTCTTTTTGCGGATACGTGTAATCACCTCCTAACGGAAAGTTGTGACCCGAATTCAGCCCTTGTTTTTGAAAAAAAGGGATGTTTTTTTATTCTGATTAAATTTTCCTATGTTTGAATAAGTTTAGGCCATCCGGCACCGCGTCTCCTTAGTAAATCAAGTTTAACCCGTAAATTGAGATTATGATTAAAAGGATTTTTCTCGTTTTTTCTCTTACAATAATTACATCATCATCATTTGCACAGATAGTGGATACTGCCCATGCGGCACAAAGTGCTGAACAGCATGAACAGGTTTCTCCGCTTTCAATCAGCGGGTATGTAGATGCCTATTACGCGTCTTATACGGATTCTGTGGGCAATGGCAATTTTCAGAAATTCCCCACTACTTCGCCAAGGAGTAATTCACTCGGGCTTAATTTAGCGATGATAACTGTTAAGTATGCAACTGAAAAAGTTCGCGCAACGGTTTCTCTTCATTATGGTGATATTGTTCTCAGTTCCTGGGCGCCTGCTCCCTATAGTTTTTTACAGGAAGCGCATATAGGAGTTCGCCTTCATAAAAAACTTTGGCTCGATGCCGGTTTTTTCCGTACACATATAGGTACAGAAGGCTTATACGCAAAAGAAAATATTACAAGTTCGGTTGCAGTTGGTACATTTAACGAGCCTTATTACGAAGCAGGTGCGCGATTGAATTATTCTCCATCTGATAAATTAGCTTTCAGTTTTTATTTATTGAATGGATATAATCTTTACGTCGATAATAATAAAAAGAAATCCTTCGGTATGCTGGCTACTTATGCTTTTAACGATGATCTTAATATCGGTTATAGCAATTACATCGGCGATGATTCGCCGACAGGAGATACAATGACACACACCCGTGTTTATCAGAATTTTTTCCTGAACTTTCAAAAAAACAGAATTAAATTACAAGTTGGCGGAGATTACGGTATGCAACAAAATTCTGATTCAACAGGAAAGAAAACGGCAACCATGTTCAGCGCACTTGCAACAGTCAGATATGCTATCACTTCAAAATTTGGCGTGTATACACGTGGAGAGATTTTTAATGACCCTACAGGATTTCTGGCAGGAAAGTTTATTGATAAAACCGGGCATCATACGGGGTATAAATTGTGGGGAGCAACATTAGGCTTTGAGTATAAACCAACAGATAACTCGTACGTACGTTTAGAAGGAAGGCAATTGCAGTGCGATGCCAATCAACAGATTTTTCGTTGGAACGGAAAAAATACCAACATAAGGCAAGAAATCATGATTCACATGGGATTCTATTTCTAAGTAATCTATAAATTAACCTTCACGCTTTTAGCGTGACTAAAACAAATAAATATGTTCGACACAGGCACCACAGGCTTTATGCTACTGGCTACATCATTGGTTATGCTGATGACACCGGGGCTTGCATTCTTTTACGGAGGATTGGCAGGTAAAAAAAATATTCTCGGAATTATGATACAGAGTTTTGTATCGATGGGAATAACAACTATTCTTTGGTTCATATTCGGTTACTCGCTTTGTTTCAGTGGCGATACCATGGGCGGCATCATTGGTAATTTTGATAAAGTGCTGATGCACGGAGTAAATCTTAATACCGCCTATTCAGGGAACCCAAAACTTCCCGAATTTGTTTTTATGGCATATCAAATGATGTTTGCCATTATTACACCTGCATTAATTACGGGCGCGTTTGTAAACCGTGTAACGTTTAAGGCGTATTTATTGTTTTTAATTGTGTGGCAAATTTTTGTGTACTATCCTTTTGTACACATGGTTTGGGGTGGCGGATTATTGGCGCAATGGGGAGTTCTGGATTTTGCGGGAGGAATTGTGGTTCACGCTACAGCGGGATTTGCGGCGCTTGCTTCTGTAATCTATTTGGGTAAAAGAAGAAACACGGAAAACAAACCAAACAGCATTCCGCTAATTGCATTAGGCACGGGATTACTTTGGTTTGGCTGGTATGGCTTTAACGCCGGAAGCGCATTGGATGTAAACGCTGTTACCGGGTTAGCATTTTTAAATACAGATATTGCCGCTTCATTTGCTGCAGTTACCTGGTTGGTTATAGAATGGTGCCGCGGTGCCAGGCAACCTAAATTTGTGGGATTACTTACAGGTGCGGTTGCAGGTTTGGCAACGGTAACACCTGCTGCAGGATTTATTTCTCTTCCGTACGCGGCAGTTATCGGAGTTGCATCAGGCTTGGTTTGTTATTGGGCGGTTGATTTTAAAAACAAACGAGGATGGGATGATGCGCTGGATGTTTGGGGCGTACACGGAATGGGTGGAGTGTTAGGAACAATTCTATTAGGCGTTTTTGCTTCTAAAGGAGTTAATCCTGCCGGCACAGACGGATTAATTCATGGCAACAGCAGTTTCTTTATAAAACAAACTGTTGCAACCCTGGGCGCCGCGATTTACGCGTTTATTTTTACTTACGTTATGCTTATAATAATTAATAAAATAACTAAAGTACGTGTGCCTGAACATGTAGAAGATAAAGGACTGGATGAGGCTCTGCATGGCGAGGTTGCTTACGACGAAGGGGTATTGTAAAATTTAAATAGTAATTATTTAAGTAAAATCCCTCTCGTAAAGAAAGGGATTTTTAAATTTAGAACAATGTTAAAAACGAACTATACCGAAGCGCTTTCGGAAGTACGAACGCAAGTGAATGCCGGAATGAAAACCGTGCCGGGTTTGCGAAACTCGTTTAAAAAAGGATATTCTTTTTCCAAACTTGAATTTGAGGAACAATTAATGATTTGGGAATATGTCTGGAAAAATGCATCCGATTTTCACGTAAAGACACAGCCGTTTTTTTATTGCGAAAAGCATGCCGCGAAAGAAGAGCATAGTAAGCATGGCTGGAAAGTTTTAAAGCATTGGCAAAACGAGGTAAACGACTGGGCATTCTGCGACAGCCTCAGTAAAATATACACCAGGCATCTTGAATTTTTTCCGGAGGAGGTTTATGCGCAGTTGGTAAAATGGAACAAAGATAAAGACTTATGGAAGCGAAGGCAATCTATAGTTAGTTTATTGTATTACTCGCGTACCAAAAAGATTCACTTATCTTTTAATAAAATAATCCCGCTAATAAATAATTTATTGCACGATGAAGAATATTATGTGCAAAAAGGAGTAGGCTGGTCGCTGAGAGAATTACACAATGTATATCCCGAAAAAACTTTTGAGTGGGTACGGAAGAACATAAAAAGTATCAGTGCTGTTGCATTTAGCGCCGCCACAGAAAAGTTAGAAACTAAGCGGAAAAATATTCTGAAACAGTTAAGAAAATAAACACTTTAGTAAAATGCGGACTTTCCGTTAAATTTTTTACTGATAAAACATTTGCCCGTGTATTCGAATTTAAATAACATTGGGTGAATTGTAAAAACGGGGTACATTTATAAATTGCATGGATACTTTAGGAAAAATACTTTGGATTGTAATGTTTTTGACACCATTACTCACAATTCCGCTTGCATGGAAGTTTCTGGAATTAAAAAAGATTTATAGAATTTTACTTGGATTGATTGTGGCTTTGTTTTTATCTTTCATTTTATATCATGTAAGTTTAGGAATCATTTTTCGGCATGGGATGGGGCCAACCTGAAAATTATTTTAGTAAAAATGAAATACTTATTTATACTATTCCTCCCTTTATTTTGTTTTGCTCAGGCTAAACAAAAACCGAGAATTGATACTACTATGGGCTTACATAAGGTTTCACTCATAATTTATAACGGTAAACTAAAAAAAGAAAACAGGGTAAAATTACTGGTAGATAATATTTGTATGCAGTTGGTTGTTTCTACCAGGATGAAAGAAGCAAAGATTAAACCTTGAGGAGAAGAATGCATTTATTTAATTATTCCGACCAAAGAAACGAAGAAAGTTGATTTAAATATTTCCATTAAAACAAAAGATGAATATTTTCTTCCTGGTTATCCGGTTATCCCCATTGAGTAAATCCTACTTATTCCTCGGGTGATGCTTTTCAATCACATCTTTTAAAAGTTTGCGGCTTATGTGGGTATAAATCTCGGTAGTGGTAATACTTTCGTGCCCCAACATTTCCTGTACAGCACGTAAATCAGCGCCATTCTCGATTAAATGCGTGGCAAAGCTGTGGCGCAGGGTATGCGGAGAAATTGTTTTTTTAATTCCGGCTTCTTCCACCAATTTTTTAATAATTAAAAACACCATTACGCGCGAAAGTTTGCTTCCTCGCTTATTTAAAAACACAAAATCTTCCTGTCCCTTTTTTATTGCAATATAACTTCGCACATTTTTTAAATAAATGTCAATGTGTTTCAACGCCATGCCATTTATAGGTACTAATCTTTGCTTATTTCCTTTACCGGTAATAATTAAAAATTCTTCAGCGTAATGTATATTGCTTATTTGCAGATTCACCAATTCACTCACGCTCACACCACATCCGTACATGGTTTCTAAAAGTGCCCGGTTACGTTCTCCGTCGGGTGTGCTGCGGTCAATATTGCTTAGCAGGTCGTCAATTTCTTTTTCGTTTAATACATCGGGTAATTTTCTTACACTGCGCGGCCATTCTAATAAAAGTGTAGGGTCGTTTTCAATTTCTTCTTCGGCCTGCAAAAATTTAAAGAAAGAACGTATGCCCGATAAAATCCTGCTTTGTGTAGCAGGGCTTAAACCCGAGTCGTTTATCTTTACAATGTATTTCTGTAAATGTTTTAATTCTGTCTTCAGCGGACTCAGGGTTTTAAAATTTTCATTCATAAACAAAGCCAACCCGCCAATGTCGCGCATATATGCTTCTACCGAATGCTTGCTTAAAGAGCGTTCGGTTGAGAGATACATCTCAAACCCTTTTATATATTGCTGCCAGTTGCTCACGCAACAAATTTACGGTATTTACTGATGGAAAATACTTTTTTCAATATACTCGCATAAATGAAACCACATAGGAACATAGGAAGAGAAGTTAGTGCTTATTAAGCGCAGAAAATTTTGTTTTTAACGTACAGGTACTGTCTAAATTATAATTACCCCACAAACAAAAAACTATGTTTATATGTGGTAAAAAAAAGAGGGATACGTATACAGTTTATTATCTTTGTTGAATGAATTTTCTGGCACATATTTTTCTCTCGGGCCCGCCCGACGAAGTGATGATAGGAAACTTTATGGCCGATTCTGTAAGAGGGAATATGGTGAAAAAATATTCCCCGGAAATTCAGCAAGGTATAAAAATGCACCGCGCTATTGATACTTTTACTGATGCTCATGCAATCGTTTTAAAAAGCAAGGAACGGTTACGCACCCATTTTGGTAAATATGCTCCTGTGGTGGCAGATGTTTATTACGACCACTTTCTGGCTTTGCATTGGGAAGATTTTTCCGAAATCAGTTTAAAGCAATACACAAATGAAATTTATGTTTTTTTAGAGAAGTACTACTCTGTCTTTCCGGAACGCACAAAAAGATTTTACGAATACATGGTAAAGTACGATATTTTATTTTCTTACTCTAAAATAGAGGGAATCGACCGGGTGATGAAGGGTATGTCACGCCGCGCCCGCTTTGAGTCGGGTATGGAAAAGGCAGCGGATGAGCTGGTGGCAAATTACGTAAGTTATAAAAGCGAGTTTCATTTATTTTTTCCCGAAATACAGCAACATATTCGTAATTTAGGCCCATGAAAATTTTAATTATAAACGGCCCTAACTTAAACCTGCTCGGCACACGCGAACCCGAAGTTTACGGAAATAAAACTTTTGAAGCTTATTTAGCGGAGCTTAAAAGTAAATTTCCTACCGTGACTTTTGATTATTTTCAAAGCAACATAGAAGGTGAACTCATTAATAAATTACACGCTGCTGATAAAAATTTCACCGGAATTATTTTAAACGCGGGCGCTTATACGCATACCTCATTAGCCATTGCTGACACAGTTGCAGGGATTTCCACTCCCGTTGTTGAAGTGCATATTAGTAATATTTTTGCGAGAGAAGATTATCGTCACGTTTCCTATCTCGGTAAGTACTGCAAAGGTTCTGTTTCGGGGTTTGGTTTAAAAAGCTATGAGATAGCTTTACAAAGTTTTCTTTAATTTTATTTACCAAATAATCGGGTTGCAAAGAATTTGCAGTTCACCCACAAGAATGTTTTCCGAATATAACTTTGCGTTGGATAATTGCAACGAAGTAGTTTTCATTAAAGAAATACCAAGTGGTTGTTCCGGACTTTCAGGGGTATTTATTTTAACAGTACTGCAACTGAATAATTTTTCCGTATAAACAGGGTTTTTGCAATTAAGAATAGTTTTTTCACTCACAAAAAAGTAAAGGCCTTTATTCGTTTCATTTATAGAAGTGAAATAATTGTAACAGGCTTCTCTCACAACGTCCAGGGTAGAAAATGTAAAAATTTTATACGTTTTAACTTCAATTTTTGCCTCTGCATTTGCCTGAGGACTAAGTTCATCCGAGATTCTACTTTCAATTTTTATATTGTTGTTATTTACTAAATCTGTCTTAACAGAATTGTTTTCAGGCTCAGGTAAATAAAAATGTTTCAGGTGTTCGCTAACCGCTTCGGCAGATCTTTCCTCTTTAAGGCTATTGATGTTAAACTTCTTAATTAATTCAACCAGTACTTTTGTTCCGGCCGATAGAACGAAATCATTCTTTTTTTCTTTCTCTTCAGTTTTTGCAAAATTTTCTTCAATAAGAATTTTAATTGTATCCAACTCAAACAACCTGTTTCTCTCAATGAGATCAATCAGTTTTTCAGCATACCCGGGATGGGTTGCGTATCCCGCGCTTTTTAAACCTCGTGCCCAGGCTGCGTAATCCGTTTTAGAAAGCTGAAACAGAAACGCGTAACGTGACCGTGTTTTTAAAAACATAGAATGGTCGTTGTACGACTCATTTACATTTTCATATTTACGAAAGCATTCATTTTTTTCATCATCGTCTTTGGTGAATGTCGGGCCACACCATTCTTTGTGGCATTTAATCCCGAAATGATTGTTTGCGTTAACCGCTAAATCGCTGTTTCCGTTTGCGCTCTCCAACATGCCCTGCGCAAGCGTAATACTTGCAGGTATACCGTGAATAAGCATTTCATTAACTGCTTTAGCTTTGTAAACACTTATATAATCGTTGGCGCTAAAAAAAGACTTGGCGGGGTCATTGCCATAAAATTTGGCAGCCATGACAAGAAAGAAGGCCAATATGTAACACCCGTTCCTCATAAGATTGAAGCAAAAATAAACAATATTGGGAAACTTTAAAAAAAGAGGTGACTTAAACAGGATTATAGAGGAAATATGCCGAATTATGCCGACTTTTGTAGTGTTTTAGCGTGAATTTCAGCAATTAATACCGGGATGAACACCATTCCGGCACATATTTTTTTTAGTGAAGCCACAGAACGCATTGGTTACAGGCAACCTTTTGCCTTAAAAGGAATACATGGCTCGGGCTGGAGTTTTTTATATACCGAGTGCGCCGCAAAATTTAATAAGAACCTTGTTATAATTTGTAAAGATGCCGAAGAAGCACTTTACACCTTAAGTGATTTACAGGTTTTGCAGGACAGAAAAGTTTTGTACCTGCCCTTCAGCTATGTAAACGCGTATGATTTTGAAAAGACACAAACCGCTTCGCAACAGCAACGTATAGAAACGTTGGAAAGAATCGCGCATAATGATAAAAAAAATATTGTCGTTACTTACGTCGAAGCACTTTTCGAAAAAATCCCGAATTCTAACGTTTTAAGCGATAATACATTTAAGATTGCGGTGGGAGAAAAACTTTCCATCGAATTCCTGGAGGAATTTTTATTTTCTTATCATTTTGAGCGGGTGGATTTTGTAAGTGAGCCGGGGCAGTTTGCCGTGCGTGGCGGAATTATTGATGTATTTTCTTTTTCTTCGCCAAACCCGTATCGCATTGAACTGTTCGGAGAAGAAATAGAATCTATTCGGAGTTTTGATTCGTTAACGCAATTATCTACAGCCAAACACCAGCGTATTTTAATTACTCCTGACATTACCAATGAAAATCTGGCTGTCAACAAAATTTGTTTTTTAGATGCGCTGTCTGATGAAGGAACTCTTGTTTTTTGTAAGGATATAAATTACCTGCTGCAAAAAACGCAGCAGTTGTATGAAAAGGCAAATACGGCTTACGAAAACTTACAGGAAACGGTTCAATTATCTCCTGATAAGCTTTTTTGTACTGCCGGAGAAATAAAAAAATCAGTTGAGAAAAAGCAAACCGTGGAAGCAGCCAATGCCCTGTACGCAAATGAAACGATTGAATTCAGCCAGCAGCCGCAACCTTCTTTTAATAAAAAATTTGATTTACTTTTTAAACACCTTTTAGAAAATAAACAAAAAGGTTTTACAAATTACCTCTATACGGATACGGAGAAACAGGCCGAGCGTTTAAAACAAATTTTATCCGACGTTTCTAAGACGAATAATATTGTCGAGAATTTATTTCAGATTATACACCTCAGTATTCACGAAGGGTTTATTGATTACGTCAATAAGATTGCCTGTTACACCGATCACCAGATATTTGAACGCTATCATAAATATAAAGCCCCTGCATCTTTTACCAAAACCGGCGAGGCGCTTACCTTGAAGGAATTACAAAGTTTAAATCCCGGAGATTATGTGGTGCACATCGATCATGGTATCGGCCGTTTTGCGGGATTGGAAAAAATAAAAACGGGAGATAAAATTCAGGAGGCGGTGCGTCTTGTGTACAAGGATAACGATGTGGTTTATGTAAGTATTACTTCGCTTCACCGGATTGCCAAATACACGGGGAAGGAAGGGGCTGTTCCGCGCCTCGACAAATTGGGTTCTACTCATTGGCAAACTCTTAAACAAAAAACAAAAACGCGGGTTAAGCAAGTTGCATTTGATTTGATAAAACTTTATGCACAACGTAAAGCCTCTAAAGGACATGCGTTTCCTCCCGATAATTATTTACAACACGAATTGGAAGCCTCCTTTATTTATGAAGACACTCCCGACCAGTTTAAATCTACTAACGATGTAAAACGCGATATGGAAAAACCGTATCCGATGGACAGGCTTGTGTGCGGAGATGTTGGTTTTGGAAAAACAGAAATTGCCATTCGTGCAGCGTTTAAGGCCGCGTGCGATGGTAAACAAACAGCCATTCTCGTTCCTACAACCATTCTTGCCATGCAACATGCCAAAACTTTTGCAGAACGCCTGAAAGATTTTCCCTGTAAAGTGGATTATATCAATCGTTTTAAATCTGCTAAAGAGCAAAAGGAGAGTTTACAAAAAATGGAGGAGGGAAAAACCGATATTATTATCGGTACACATAAATTGCTGGGCGGCTCTGTGAAATTTAAAAACTTAGGATTGCTTATTATTGATGAGGAACAAAAATTCGGTGTAGGTTCAAAAGACAAATTAAAATTGCTCAAACAAAACGTAGATACACTTACACTTACGGCAACACCGATACCGCGTACCCTGCAATTTTCTTTAATGGGCGCGAGGGATTTATCTGTGATCGCAACTCCGCCTCCCAATCGTTATCCTGTAGAAACCGAGCTGCAAAATTTTAATGAAGATTTAGTACGTGATGCTTTGCGGTTTGAAATTTCAAGAGGGGGGCAGGCATTTTTTATTCATAATAAAGTGCAGAGCATAAACGAAGTTGCGGGGATTATTCAACGTTTATTGCCCGAAGCAAAAATAGCTGCGGGCCACGGACAAATGGCCGGCGATAAACTGGAGCAGATAATGCTTGATTTTGTAGAGGGGAAAACTGATATTTTGGTTTCTACTACGATTGTGGAATCAGGCCTGGATATTTCAAACGCAAATACAATCATTATTAATGACGCGCAAAATTTTGGTTTGAGTGATCTGCACCAGATGCGGGGCAGGGTAGGGCGTTCAAATAAAAAAGCATTTTGTTATCTATTGGTACCTTCTTTGCTTACACTTACAAATGATGCGAAGAAAAGATTAAAAGCAATTACCGAGTTTACGGATTTAGGCAGCGGCTTTCAGATTGCCATGCGCGATTTGGATATACGCGGCGCGGGTGATATGTTGGGAGCCGAACAAAGCGGATTTATCAACGATATGGGTTTTGATACCTATATGAAAATTCTGAATGAAGCCGTTGAAGAACTGAAAGAAGAAAAATGGTATAAAGAACAAACCAAAGACGAGCGATTGCCTGAGATGGAAAACAAATATGCCTTCTCGAAAGTTTTTGTAAAAGATACCATTTTAGAAACGGATTTCGAGTTATTAATTCCCGATACCTATATAGAAAACATTACCGAGCGCTTAAATACCTATAAACAAATGGACGAGGCGCATACTGAAGAAGAACTGAATACACTTTCTCAAAACCTCATTGACCGTTTTGGGCCAATGCCGCAACAGGTAATAAATTTACTTGATGCAATAAAAATGCGCCGCAGGGCAATGCAATTAGGCTTTGAAAAATTATTACTTAAGGGAGGCAAAATGCTGGCTTATTTTATCAGTAAACAAGACAGCGAGTATTATAACACCCCCACTTTTAAAGGAATTTTGCAATTTGCGCAAAAACACCCGAAACAATGTTTTTTAAAAGAGCAGGGTGCCCGTTTTTATATTAGCATACAAAACGTATCTTCGGTGAAAGATGTAATGGTTATTTTTAACGAAATGGAAAAGCAAATTAATGTCAATGCAGCATAAAAGCAAAATACCCTGGTTGTTTTACGCGTTGGTTGTATACGTGCTTGTGCAGTTTTTATGGTGGGAAATCCTGCTGACAAAACAATCCAAGCAACTGGCGGAGGAGCAAAAGGAAATCAGCGCTTTAAATATTTCTGATAAGAATTCGCTGGAACAAAATATACAACAAATCGATAAAAAGAAAACGCATCAACTCTGGATGCATGTAGGAGAGGGAACCGTCTTTCTAATCCTGCTTTCATTGGGAGTTTTAAAAATATATAATACCCGAAAAAAGGAAAATGAACTGACGCGTTTACAGAATAATTTTTTATTGTCTGTAACCCACGAATTAAAATCTCCTTTGGCTTCAGTAAAATTGCAATTGCAAACTATGCAAAAGCATAAATTGGACGGAGCCACCCAAAACAGTTTATTGCAAAAAGCCCTGGCGGATAATGAACGCCTATTGCGATTAATTGATAATATTTTACTTGCCTCTAAAACGGGAAACGAAACACCTGCTTTAAATCTCAGGGAAATTAATTTAAAAGAAACAGTTGCAAAATTAATTGAACAATCGTTTGCCGAGAATAAAAACAGAATACAGATTTCTTCTTCAGAAAACAGTTTAGTAAAGGGGGATGAACAGATTTTAGCAATTATATTTTCTAATTTAATTGAGAATGCCCTGAAATATTCTCCGGCAGACGCTAAAGTGGAAATAGAAATTCAACCGGGTAGTATTTGTATAAAAGACACCGGCCCGGGTATTCGGGATTCCGAAAAACAAAGAGTGTTTGATAAGTTTTACCGTATTGGTAATGAGGAAACACGTAATGCTAAAGGTACCGGGCTTGGTTTATATATTGTAAAAAATTTATGCGCTCTGCATAATATTAAACTGGGACTGAAGGATAATATTCCGCGCGGAGCAATATTTAAACTGGAATTTAAATAAGGAATTCAACAGCCTCCGGCCCTTTATTGAAAAGTAAATCAAGAATGCTTAAATTTGGTTTAAAGCCGTACTTGTCAGAAAATACCTGTATATAAGGTTTGAAGCTTTTTTCTTCATTAGAAACTTTAGGACTAATACTGTTTCTAAAATCCTGTTCGTCATGCTGAACTTGTTTCAGCATCCCATGAGGCCTTGAAGCAAGTTCTGGGTGACTATTCGTATCTTTATAATTTTCCGTAAAACAAATTTCACTTTTAATTTTCAGAAGTTTTAAAAGTGTTTTCAAAATTTCTGTATTATACCCAAATAAAAACTCATATTCTTTTTCATAAAAACCCTTTAACTCGTCCTCATAATAAATAAAGTAAGGCGAGTTACGATAAGAGCTTTCAATACTCCGCCAATGCCGATGCTGCCATTTTTCGGTATAAGCAATTCTTTTTTCGCTGATAAGCATTTTCTGATGCGGATTTATAAGGGGAACACTTAATGCCAATATCCCGTTAGCTCCGTAAATATGACAACGATTTCGATACGTTTGTTTTACAAAGTGTTCATGCTTTTCTATAAATATTTTTTCTGAGGAAATTATTTTTTGAAAATACTCAACCGGAGGAAGATAAGCGGTACTCAGTAACATTATTTGGAAAAAAATATTTTTTTAGCCTCTTGCCCGATACCTCTGAAAGAAACTACATTAAGCGGGAATTCTAAAAATACATGCAGCATGCTCAATGTAAACAGTACCATAAATCCAAGGCGGTAATCAATATAATAAGCAGCTACTGACAATAGCCAAAAAGCAATAATAATACTCATACGTGTTTTAGAAACCTCGTGCCATTTGATAATGGTGGTTTTTGAAAACCAGTTTAAATAATGATACGTATAGGCAAAGGCAATAAAGCGTTGAATGGCAATAAGCGCAGGTACTGTAAAATACTCTTCTTTAGTTCCCGTAGTAGCAACTCCGAAAAGATCCGCCAAAGATTCATTCAGCATAATAAAATAGCGCTGAATGAAGCCGCGTTCAGCAACAGAAAGTATTTCCGCGTTCGGAATTTTTAAAAAAACAAAACTAAGTGCACACAAAATAAATACGGCAATTGAAATAAAACCGCTGGTACTTTTATTTTTCAGCGCGCCATACAATACAAAAACTCCGGTAAATAAAAATACGTGCACAATGGTTGGTAAAAAAACCGAAAAAGCCAGCACGATAGAAAACATGCGGTCTATTTTAAAAAATAAGCAAAGAATAATTACCGCTATGCCGGTTAAAACCGAAATCAAATATTTTTTGGTCAGCGTTATAAATAAAGTATACACAACAGCTCCTACCATTAATGTGGTAGAGTAATATTTCAAAGAGGATTTATCATTAAACAAAGAAACAGTAAGTAAAAGCGCTATCAAAACATAGGGCCACACCTGCCATTTTTTTTCTATAAAATATTTTTTTCTGTCAAGCCACGAAATTTCTGTGAGGTAATGAAGCGGTCCTAAAACCGCATATACAAATAAAAAAAGTTTAAAAGGAATCATAAAAGCAACGGCTGAGCTGAATAACATTAAACCCATATTGGTAATGTTAATCCCCTTCTCGGTCCCCAATGCTTTTTGTAAAATACTCATTGCACTATTTTCATTTCATTTAATAAATAGCCGGCACCGGCGTATTTTTCAATAACAAACAAAGTATAACGTACGTCTAAAACAATATTACGACAAATTTCGGGATTAAACATAATATCGCTCATAGTCCCTTCCCAAACGCGGTCGTAATTGGTCCCTATTAATTCTCCTTTGGCATTTAATACAGGGCTTCCGGAATTTCCTCCCGTAGTGTGATTACTTGCTATAAAAGAAAGGTGTATAGTTCCGTCTTTATCGGCAAAGCGCCCGTAATCTTTTTTATTGTATAAGTCTTTCAGTTTCGGAAAAATAATAAAATCATCGTTATTAGGGTCTTCTTTTTCCATCATACCGTCAAGCGTCGTATAATAGGTGTAAACAACTCCGTCGCGCGGTTTGTAAGGTTTTACTTTTCCGTAAGCAATCCGTAAAGTGGAATTGGCATCGGGATAAAACTTTTTGTCTTTATACACTTTAGTTAATTTATCCACATACTGTTTATAAAGTGTAAGAAGCTTGCTGTCGATTGCATTGGCCTGCGGAGAAACATTTGTGCTGTAATAAGCCGAAATACTTTTCCAGAGTTTGTACGCGATATCGCCCTCAAAAATTTTCAGATCTCCGTTTTTAAGTGCGGCTAAATATTTGCCCTTGTTTACAAAAGCGGATTCAGTATAAATTTTTTCGGTAATAGCATCATAATTATCCTGGTGTGCCGTAAACAAAGAATCAAGAGCAGGAACACGTAATTTTTTCTCTACTCCGGTTGCGTAAGCTTCCAGCATGGCGCGACAAATGGTTTTATCCATGGTGCGGTTATAGGTTTTAAAATATTTATCAATATCCTGATAGTATTTATTCATTTCTTTCGGAGCACTTTCGGCCGGATATTTTTTTACAGTGGTTAGTAATTTCTCAATACTCTTTGCACCGATAAAAGCACTGAAGCCCATCAGGCATTCGGTGTAATAATCATTTTGCTTCTGGTAATTTTTATACTCGCTGTATAAAGAATGAAAATCATTAAATATTTTACTGAATTTTTCTTTCTCAGCGGGATCGGTCGAAAGCAGCTCTAAAAATTTCTTTTCAAACTCTTTCTTTTTATTAACGGCGTCAAACTTTTTTAAGCCTTGCATTTCGCCCATCCATTTTTTCCAGTAATTGGCTACCGAAGCATAATTTGAAGCGTAAGTGATACGAGTGGTATCATTCATTTTCATAAAGCGGTTCATGATAGTTAAACGTTTTTCGCGCAACAAAACTCTGTCGGGATCGCTTTGATTCATCGTCATATCCACCGCGTCGCTGAATAAATATTCCTGTGTACGACCGGGAAATCCGTACACCATTGTAAAATCTCCTTCGTTAACTCCTTTTAAAGAAATCGTCAAAGATTTTTTCGGAACATACGGAACATTATCTTCCGAGTAATCCGCAGGTTCATTATTTTTATTTGCATAAATCCGGAATACTGAAAAATCGCCAGTGTGCCTTGGCCAAACCCAGTTGTCTGTGTCGCCACCGAATTTACCAATGAAAGAGGGAGGCGCACCAACCAAACGTACGTCTTTAAAAGTTTGTGTTACAAATAAAATATATTGATTGCCGTAAAAAAACGGGCGGACAAAAGCTTCGTTCTTGCTTCCTTTAACGGCGACTTCAATTAATTGTTTTGAATTTACTTGTTGTACAGAATCTTTTTGTCGCTCGGTAAAATTAGCCTGCAAACCATTATTAATTTGCACAGTAACATCTTCAATGCGTACAATAAGCATCGCCGTTAAACCGGGATTGGTTAATTCCTCGCTTTGGTTCATGGCCCAAAAGCCATTGGTTAAATAATCTTTATCAACTGTGCTGTGGTTTGCAATGGCGCTGTAACCGCAGTGGTGATTGGTAAGCAACAAACCTTTATCAGAAATTATTTCGGCAGTACATCCTCCGCCAAACTGTACAATGGCGTCTTTTAAAGAAGTTTGATTTACATCGTAAATATCTTTAGCCGAGAGCTTGCAGCCGTTTTTTTTCATATCACTTTCGTTTAATTGTTTCAGTAAAAACGGAAGCCACATTCCTTCATCGGCAAAACTTTTTAAAAACGTTGTGCTGATGGCCAGTACAAAAAATAATTTCCTCATAGAATAACAATGAGGTATAAAAGTACAAAATGTTTCTTATTCGTCATGCTGAACTTGTTTCAGTATCGCTTAAGATCTTTTAAAGTTTACAAGGACTTCGACTCCGCTCAGTCTGACATACAAAATGTTGTCACGTTGAGCGGAATCGAAACGCGTGCAATACAATTAAGGAAATGAGAAAATTTAAAAAGATGTTACAAGGATTTTTCGCCCCAAGGCCGGAATTCAGCCTGAAAGCGAATAAAAAGGCTATTCTATCCTTTTTAAAGGAATATCCCTGTGAGGGTGTATAACCATTGGGAATTTCTCCACTTTCACCGAGCTGGTATCCAGGCCAAAGCCACGAGATTCGGAAAGGCTGAATTTTTTAAGAAAGTAATAAATATCCATAATAACACGCTCGTGCCACGGCAGGTCATTATCCGAAGAAAGGTATTTCTCAATAATCACAAATTTAAAATCGCCGATAACGTTGTTGCGGTTTAACGACTCATAACGGCTGGTAATATCAACTTCCCCCGCACGCACCATGTCCTGTACTACTTTGCGAAACATCATGTTAATTTTTGGCGCTACACGGAACCCTAATTTAAAATCAACGCGTATTACATCGTCTTTTAAAATTTCATGTACGCGGTATTCCATCCGGTGTGGCTCATCAACTACGTCTACGTGTACAAACCAATATAAATCGGCACGTTTCGGTCGTTTTTGTAAAATAGAATAAATAATTTTTGCTTCAATTTCGTCAGCGTGATTAGCTCCCGTCATGTAAACCAAATGTGTGGCATACTTTGGAATGGTTAAATCGCGGCTTAATTCTGCAAGTACTTGTTTGTATCCGTCAACTTTTACAAACTCGGTATAGCTGCGTGTAATTTTTTTAGCGAGATGCCAGATAGTCATCACTAAAATTAAACCCGAAGCAATTAATAAAGTTACATAACCGCCATTCGGGAATTTTTTAAGGTTGGCGTACAAAAAAGATAATTCAATCACTACATAAACGGCCACTACTAAAATTACCAATGGGTGATTGTATTTTTTCATCCACATAAAATAGAAAAGGAGGATGGTGGTAGAGAGCATACAAAGAATAATGGACAAACCGTAAGCGGCACCCATATTGGATGATTCCTTAAATTTTAAAACAACGCCGATGCAACCCGCAAGCAACCACCAGTTAATTGAAGGGATATAAAGTTGCCCTTTTAACTCGGTAGGATATTTAATTAAAACTTTGGGCCATAAATTTAAACGCATGGCTTCACTGATTAGTGTATATGAGCCACTTATTAAAGCCTGCGACGCGATTACAGCAGCGGTTGTAGCAACGATAACGCCGATAGGAATAAACCATTCGGGCATGCAGAGATAAAATGGATTAGTTATGTTTGATGACCTTCCTACTTCTTCTAATGTTTGTCCGGCATGTTTAATTAAAAACGCGCCCTGCCCGAAATAATTTATAACGAGCATACTTTTTACAAAAATCCAGCTTACGCGAATGTTTGAGCGGCCGCAATGTCCCAAATCGCTGTACAAAGCTTCTGCCCCTGTGGTACAAAGAAAAACAGCGCCTAATACAAAAAAGCCTTCGTGGTGAATAGAGAGTAAATGAAATGCGTAATACGGATTGAGCGCTTTTAAAACGCCGATGTTTCCGCTTAACTGCAATATACCCAGCACGCCCAACATGCTGAACCAGATCATCATCATGGGACCGAAAAAACGGCCGATAAATTTTGTACCGAATTGCTGAATTAAAAAAAGTACAACCAAAATGCCGATAACAATAGGTACTGTTTTTATGTCGGGATTAAAGAAACGCAAACCTTCTACTGCGGAAGCGATAGAAATGGGGGGAGTAATAATTCCGTCGGCCAATAAGGCACTTCCACCAATGATGGCAGGCACCAAAAGCCATTTTACTTTAAAGCGTCGTACTAATGTATAAAGTGCAAAAATTCCACCCTCACCTTTATTATCGGCTCGCAGGGTAAGCATGATATACTTTATAGTTGTCTGTAATGTAAGTGTCCAGAAAATACATGAGATGCCTCCAAGAACAACGTTCGGGTCGATGACTTCCTTCCCCATAATTTCACTCATTACATACAGGGGGGATGTACCTATATCTCCGTAAATAATTCCTAAGGTTACAAGAAGGCCTCCAAGGGTAACTTTACTGATGTGGCCGTTATGGTGGTTGCTCACGATAGAGTGATTTGCGGCACAAAGGTATAAAAAGAAGTATAAAGATTTTGTAAATAAAAAATAAAAAAAGATGGAACAAAAATTACTAATTTTAGTGCAGAAACAAGGTAATTAAGCTTTGTTCTTACGATCTCTTTATGAATATGATTAAGTATAACGGAGTGATTAACTCAAAGTTACCCGCTGTAGGAACCACCATTTTTACAATAATGAGCAAACTGGCGCAAGAGCAGAATGCTATTAACCTTTCGCAGGGATTTCCGGATTTTAATTGTTCGGATAAACTGGTAAACTTGGTTTCTGACTATATGAAAAAAGGCTTTAACCAATACCCACCCATGCAGGGCGCGATGCCTTTGCGTGAGCGAATTTCTGAAATGGTGGAAGGATTATATGGTACGAGTTATAGTCCGGATTCTGAAATTACCATTACTGCAGGTGCAACACAAGCGATTTACACTGCGATTTCCGCTTTTGTGCGCGAAGGCGATGAAGTAATTGTTTTTGAACCCGCTTACGATTGTTATGTACCCGCTATAGAAATGAACGGAGGAAAGCCGATTTTTGTAAAATTAAAACAGCCTGATTTTTCTATCGACTGGCAAATGGTTAAAAAATTAGTTAACCATCATACAAGAATGATTATTATAAACACACCGCATAATCCGAGTGGTGCAGTATTTAAAGAAAATGATTTAAAGGAATTGGAAAAACTTACACGCGATACAGATGTAATCGTTTTGAGCGATGAAGTGTATGAGCACATGTATTTTAATGACACCAAACATTGGAGCGTGGTACGAAGCAAATTTTTAGCGGAGCGGAGCGTTTTAGTTTCTTCGTTCGGGAAAACGGTGCATACAACAGGGTGGAAGATAGGTTATGTGGCTGCTCCCGCTAACTTAATGACGGAGTTCAGAAAAGTGCACCAATTTTTAGTATTTGCGGTTAATCATCCGATACAAATGGCGTTGGCAGAATTTTTAAAAGAAAAAGATAATTATTCGGAAGTAAAAAATTTTTATAAACAAAAACGTGATTTGTTTGCCAAACTCATCAGCGGCTCACGTTTTTCTTTCGAACCCAGTGCCGGAACCTATTTCCAACTTTTAAAGTACGATGCCATCAGCAAGGAAAAAGATACCGACTTTGCGATACGATTAACCAAAGAGCATAAAATTGCTTCAGTGCCCCTCTCGGTTTTTTATCATTTACCGGAGGATAATAATTTTTTACGTTTTTGCTTTGCGAAGAAAGATGAGACTTTGGAAAAGGCTGCAGAGATTTTGTGTAAGTTGTAAAATGGTTTCACGAAGAAACGCAAAGCTCGCAGAGAAGGAAGATGTTCTTTTGGTCATGCTGAACTTGTTTCAGCATCTGTAGCTCGGACTCTGAAACAAGTGCAGGTATGACAAACCTTACTTACACACCACCATCTTACTGTTATTTATCACCGCAATCGCTTTACCGATAAAATGTTTTCCTATAAAGGGAGTGTTTTTACTTTTTGATGCTATGTGTTTTTCGGTAAACTCCCATTCTGTTTTCGGGTTAAACAAAGTGATATTGGCTTTTTCTCCTTCTTTTATTACCGGCACATGCAGCCCTAAAATTGTTCTCGGATTAATGCTCAGCTTTTCTACCATCTGCATATTTTCCACTTTATCATACAGCGCAGTGTTTGCCACAGCGTAAGCTGTTTCAAGTGCTATGATTCCGAAAGCAGCGTGGTCAAATTCCACATCTTTGTTTTCTACATCTTCGGGGCAGTGGTCGCTTACAATCACATCAATTGCGTCGTTCAGCACCGCGCGCTTCAACGCTTCGGTTTCACTTTTGTCGCGCAGTGGCGGATTGGTTTTTAAATTTGTATCAAATTCCTCCAAACTCTCATCATTCAGCAATAACTGGTGTGCCGCAATCCCTGCGCTTATATGCAGCCCTTTGCTTTTTGCCTGTTTAATAGTATCCGCGCCTTGTTTTGTAGAGATTGTCGGCACGTGCATTTTCCCTCCGGCATAAGCAAGCAGGTTTATGTTTCTTTGCACCATTAATTCCTCTGCAAGTGCAGGCATTCCTTTTAATCCCATGTGGGTTGAAGTTTCTCCTTCGTTCATTTGCCCGCCTGCCGTTAAACTTTGTTCCTCGCAGTGTGCAATAATTAATGTGTTTGTATTTTGTGCGTATTGCAATAATCTTACAAGTAATCCCGAATCTTTAATCGAGTTTTTATAATCGCTGAAGGCGATGGCGCCGGCCTGTTTCATATCGTACATTTCGGTCATTTCTTTTCCCTCGCTGTCGTGCGTAAGACAACCCGCGGGGTAAACATCCACCACATTATTTTTGCAGGAGTTAATCACATATTCAATCTGCGATTTGGTATTCATGTGCGGATTTGTTGCAGGAGCAACACATACACCGGTAAATCCACCTTGTGCCGCGGCGCGCATTCCGCTTTGCAAATCTTCTTTGTATTCAAAACCCGGATCGCAAAAACTGGCCTGCATATCAAACCACCCAGGTGAGGCGTACAGATTTTCCTGCTCAATTACCCTGGCATTTTTATCGACTTTCAGGTTGCTGCCAATTTCGGCAATAATACCCTGCTCAATAAAAATATCCACCGTTTTTTTGTTGTGTGGCGAGTTGGGGTCGACCACCTTAACATTTTTAATCAAATAGTTCATATGGCGTAATTTGTTTGTTAAAGGTCATATGGAATCGCGCGTTTATTTTTATTTGTAAATTTTTGCAACGTTTTGATTTCATCGCATGAATTTAATTAGAGCTGTTTCCGCAAGCAAAAACATCAGAGTTAAAAGTACAAAGAGTTTCCAGAGTTTGGTTCCGCCACTTATATCCGCCAAAGAAGTTTTAAATCCGCCCGCGTTTGTTTCTATCACCAATACATTTTTCCAGCCGGCTTTTTTCACGAGGTCTTCCAATTCTGTTTTTGTGTAGCAGCTTAAATCACTTTCCTGTCGATTGTAATTAAAGGCAAGCCCTTCCAGGATATTTTTATCGTGCATTAAAATGTAATTTCCTGCTTGAGCCGGTTGCCCGTGTGTTAACACAAAGTGATTATCTTCCGTAACTTTTACTTCGGGAATAAAGTCAACACCATTTTTCTGTATTCCTCCCTCTCCTTTTGAGAGAGCTGGCGTGAGGCTACTTATATGTAATGGTTTTTCACCCATCGTATTTATCAAACTTACATCAATGGCTTCGTTACTGCCACTGAAATAATAAAGCGGGGGTGAAGGCCTGCTTAAGATGGCAATTTTAATTAAAGTGGGAACAAACAAAGCGTGTTTGGCAAAGCTGCTGCTTTTTTCATCAAGAGGCGCTGAGCAAACATATAATCTTCCTTTGCCTTTGTTGTACAAACTTAAGAACGATTGTCCATTAATCAGTTTTAGTAAAATCTCTTCTCCGCTACGCGAATTGCTTTGCTGAACATAATGGTAATTCACTAAAGGCATGTCCATATTTTCGGGAGTTTTTTCAAACACACCTTCGTACAAAGATTTTGGCAGATTTTTATTCTCTAATCTTGATTTTGATGTATCACTCTGTAAAAAAGTTGCCGTGTTAAATTGCGCGAAGAAACTGTTGTACGACTCCTTATCAGCATTTTTTATTGGAAAAACCAAAACACTGCCGCCTGAGAGAATAAATTTTTTCAATTCAGCTGATAAACCTGTACTGATATTTTGCAATCCGTTTATTATAACAAGATTACTCTTCGCAAAAACCGTGTAGTCAATCGCCTGGTCGTTTTGTTCTTTGTAATTAAAGAGTGAGTCGTTGCTGAATAAACTTCTCAGGTATGAACCTGCTCCCGCCGCGTCTTCTTTTTTATTTATTACCAAACAGGGCATGCGGTTATTTACGCGGAACGAAAAGTAGAGTGTGTCATCAAACGTAACCGGAAAATCTTCAATGGCCAACACACCTTGTTGCACGCCGGTGTCTTTGCAGGTAAAGCTCAGCATCGCATCAGTCGCACTGTTTGGCGAAACTTTAAAACTAAGCGGAGTAATCTGTTTGTTGTTTACAAAAAATTTGAGCGAACCGTTTTCAATTTCTTTTTCCGAAAGATTTTTAATTTTTACATGCAGTTTTTGTGTAGAACCTTGCTGAAAATACGGGCTCTCCACATAACATGAGTCTATAAAAACATTTTGCGGCGGTGAGTTTTCTAAAAAAATAAAGCTGGTTTCGCTTAAGCTGTCGGGTTTAAATTCATTCGCGTTAAAAGTACTTTTCTGAAAATCGCTCAGTATAAAAAACTCAGCACCCTTTTCGTCCTCTTTTAAATTGCTGCGCATGCGCGCGTACACTTCTGTAATATTTTTTACTGAAGGCGATAGTTGTATTTTATCAATGCCATCCAGTATCTGCTCCTTGCTTTGCGTTAGTTGCGAAGCATTAAAATCGTTGGTAAGCAATTGAAATTTATCTCCCGCCCCGGCAGCCTGTACAATCTCGCGGGCCTTACGTTTGGCATCGTCGAGCAAATTGCCACTTTTATTTACCGCCTGCATGCTGAAGGAATTGTCGATATACAAACTTAAGAGCCTTACCCCTTTTTTAACACTATGTTCGCCCGGCAGGTAGGGTTGGGCAAAAGCCATGATTAAACAACTGAGAGCCAGTAACCTGGAAACTAAAATAAGGAGACGTTTTAAGGTGGATTTGGCTTTACTTTCCTGCTGTACCTCTTTTAAAAATTTTACATTGGTAAAATATACCTTCTTGTAGCGCCTGAAATTGAAGAGATGTACAATAATAGGAATGGAGAGGGCGGTAAGGGCAAAAAGAAATGAGGGGTATATAAAGCTCATTAAAGCGCTAAGATACAACAATATTTAACAGCTTTTTTGTAATGTTGGGCAAATAATTACTTAAATTTGCTCAACTAAAAATTAATCAAATGAAAAAATTAATGTTAACAGTAGCCCTTCTTTCTTTTGTAGGTGGTGCTACTATGTCTGCTCACGGTGATGATAAAGACAAAAAGAATTGCAAAGACAAAAAAGAGTGCTGCAAAAAAGACGGGAAGTCTTGCTGCAAAAAAGGCGAGAAAAAAGCGGAATCAAAACCGGCTGAAGAGAAAAAATAATTTTCTTTTTCTTATTTAAAAAGCCTTTTCCTTTACGGGGAAGGCTTTTTTATTTTTAGGCGTTGCCCCGCATATTAATCCTCTTTCAATTTATAATATTCGCGGGGCCGGGCTTTCGCTACTCGCTTTTTTAAACCTTTCCGGTTTCTTAAACCCGAAAGGTTTAAAAAGAGCTCAAACAAGGCCGCTCAATCCCTAACGCTAATACAACATAATATAAGGCCCCATTCTTGCCAATTTATCTTAAATGTTCTATCTTAGCCCAATGCAAACTGCACAACATACCCGTGCATCGGCCATGGCCATGTGGAGTTGAAAACAGCTGTAGAATTGTTGAGTTGGTTAATTATGGATTAAACAGCCGGCAATTTCTTCTTTCGGTTTACAATCTAAAATTCAACGAATCATTAATTCAATAACTCAACAAATGAACTCAAAAGATATAACGCCAACATTGGAAAAAATATACAAAGAAGCAGGAGATTTTCTCCCTCTTAACGGTACCGATTACGTAGAGTTTTACGTTGGCAACGCTAAACAATCTGCCCACTATTACAAAACCGCCTTCGGTTTTCAGGATTGCGCGTATAGCGGACTGGAGACCGGAAATAAAGAAACCACATCATACGTATTGATGCAGGATAAAATACGTTTGGTTTTAACCTCGCCGCTTAACTCAAAACACCCCATTAACGAACATCTTGCCAAACACGGTGATGGCGTTAAAGTAATTGCCCTTTGGGTTGATGATGCCACTTCGGCTTTTAACGAAACTGTAAAACGCGGCGCAAAGCCTTTTATGCAACCCACTAAAGAAGAAGATGAAAACGGGCATGTAGTGCGCAGCGGAATTCATACTTACGGAGATACTGTACATATTTTTGTAGAACGTAAAAACTATAACGGCATTTTTTTACCCGGCTTCCGCGAGTGGAAAAGCGGATACAATCCCGCAGCTACCGGTTTAAAATATATCGACCACATGGTGGGTAATGTTGACTGGAATCAAATGAACCTTTGGGTAGACTGGTATTCTAAAACCATGGGCTTTATTAATCTATTAACTTTTGACGATAAACAAATTACAACCGAGTACAGCGCTTTAATGAGTAAGGTAATGGCTAATGGAAACGGAAGAATAAAATTCCCGATTAACGAACCGGCCGAAGGAAAAAAGAAATCGCAAATTGAAGAATATATACAATTTTACGAAGGCCCGGGTTGCCAGCATATCGCAATTGCAACCACAGATATTTTAACCACGGTGCGTACGCTAAGGTCGCGTGGTGTGGAGTTTTTATCTCCGCCGCCTAAATTGTATTATGACGATGTAAAAGTTCGCGTGCCCAACGTAAAAGAAGATATTGACTTGTTGGCGAAAGAAGGAATTTTAATTGACTGTGATGAAGACGGCTACCTGTTGCAAATTTTTACCAAACCGGTTGAAGACCGCCCCACTCTGTTTTTTGAAATAATTGAACGTCACGGTGCACAAGGTTTTGGCGCGGGTAATTTTAAAGCGCTGTTTGAATCCATTGAGAGAGAACAGGCGTTAAGAGGTACACTTTAAGTATTTACCACCCCATTTTATTTTCTGAATCCCTTCCCAAAAAGAAGGGATTTTTTTATGAAAAATAAAATCCCTATATTTGTTTACAATTTACTGTAAACTGTAAACTTTTTATTTTTAATAATTTGAAAAACAATCAATTAATAATTGAATATATAAGTAAAAATGGCTCTGCCAGAGTTCCGGAGTTGCTGGAATTGAATCATATAAGCCGGCAAATGGTGCATCGCATTTTGCTGAAACTGATAGAAGAAGGAAAAATAATAAAAACAGGCAAGGCTCCTAAAACTTATTATTCGCTTGTCGAAGAAGCTCCGGCAAAATATGAAAACATAAAACCTATCAGCTCTGAAAAAGAAGAGTTTTTGCAAAAACATTTTTTAGTCGTAACCGAACTGGGCAAACGTCTTATGGGTGCCGAAGCAATGAGGTTTTGGTGCGAAAGACAAAAATTTCCTCTTGAAAAAACGGTAGACGAATTTATAAACACCCGTAAAAAGTATTTGCAATATTATAACGCTGCCGGGTTAATCCCGGGGATAGAAAAATTGAAAAGCACTAAAGGCTTTTCTTCTATCGGGCCTGATGAACTTTACTACCTGGATTTTTATGCCATTGAAAGATTTGGAAAAACACGATTGGGAACCCTTCTGCATTTTGCCAAACAAGGACAAAATAAAAAACTGATGCATGAGCTGTTCGAAGAAATAAATCCAATACTCCTTAAATTGATCAGGCAAAATAAAATAGACAGTGTCGGGTTTATTCCCCCTACAATTAAACGCGAGGTTCAATTGATGGGTTTTATGGAAAAGCAACTTAATCTATCCTTACCGCATTTTAAAATTGCTAAAATAAGCGGCGAAATTGTCGTTCCGCAAAAAGCACTTTCAAAACTGGAAGATAGAATTGCTAACGCAAAAGCGAGTTTGCAGCCTGAGGATAAAAGGCCTTTTAAACGTTTGTTGTTGATTGATGATGCTGTGGGTTCGGGAGCAACCATCAACGAAGTAGCATTGAAAATAAAACATCAAAATCCAAAAATTGAAATAACCGGGTTGGCTATTACCGGAAGTTATAAGGGCTTTGAAGTGATACAGGAAATTTAAGCCTCCACCATTTTCTTAACTCCTGCCCTTTTCATGTTGGCAACGAAGTCGTCAAATAAATAGCGGCTGTCGTGCGGGCCGGGACAGGCCTCGGGGTGGTATTGCACCGAGAAAACAGGTTTTCTCTCTAAACGAATTCCTTCAACGGTATGATCGTTTAAGTTCATGTGAGTAATTTCAACACCTTTTACGTTTTTAACATCTTCTGCTTTTACGGTAAAACCATGGTTTTGCGAGGTAATTTCGCAATGGCCGGTAAGTAAATTTTTTACGGGGTGGTTAATGCCGCGATGCCCGTTGTGCATTTTGTAAGTAGAAATTCCCTGCGACTCAGCCAATAACTGGTGCCCCAAACAAATGCCAAAAACAGGTTTGCCTGTGCTTACAATTTGTTTTATCAAAGCAATTTCTTCTTTCATTACTGATGGGTCGCCGGGGCCATTACTCAGCATAAAGCCATGTGGTTTAAAACTTTCCAATTCAGTCAAAGTGCTTTTCATCGGGAAGACCTTTACGTAGCAACCGCGCTCAACCAAACTGCGCACAATATTTTTCTTTACTCCGAAATCAATTAACGATACACGGTAATCTGCATCGGGTCTGCCGGCTTCGTAAGCTTTTTTGGTGGTAACTTTCGAGGAGAGCTCCAGTCCTTGCATGCCGGGCACTTTTTTCAAAACCTCTTTCAATTTTTCTATATCCGGTTCAGAGGAAGAAATCACGCAGTTCATCGCTCCCTTATCCCGTATGTAACGCACAATGGCGCGCGTATCCACATCGCTGATCGCAACAATACCTGCCTTTACAAAATAATCTTCTAAAGAGCTGTTGCCCGCGCCGTAGCGAGAAAAACCGTTGTTAAATTTCTTGCAAATCATGCCCGAAATTTTAATGCTGTCGCTTTCTACTTCGTTTTCGTTTACACCATAATTTCCAACATGTACGTTGTTCATTATAACTACCTGCCCGAAATATGAGGGGTCTGTAAAAATCTCCTGGTAACCCGTCATACCGGTATTAAAACAAATTTCGCCGGTGGTGGTGCCAATGGCTCCTGCGGCTTTTCCTTCAAAAACTTTTCCGTCTTGTAAAACTAAAAAAGCTTTGGTTTTGCTATAGTATTTCAAGTGCATATTCCGGTACAATTTAAACCTCGCAAATTTCGGTAAATTTTAGTGATATTTTACAGGGTTGTTTGAATATTGTTGAAAGTTAGGGCTGTTTTTTAGTGGGGAGCGTTACCCGGCATAAATATTCCGACTTCAATGGGTAATTTATGCCGGGTCGGGCTATCGCTACTTGCTTTTTATCCATACCCCCATTTAATAAAATGCTGTTATGTCAAGTCCAATCATAACACTTACTAAATCTGTGGCCAAAAGAGCTTAAACAAGCCGCTCTATCCCTAACGCAAATACAAAATTGCACTAATCCATGTTCCAAATAATTCTAACAGGCAAAATCTAATTTGTTACTTTTGTTTCCCTATTCTGAAACCATGCAAAAAATAAAAATAGCCATTAACGGATTTGGCCGCATAGGCCGTGTTTTTTTACGAATTGCCATAAACCGCACTAATTTTGAAATTGTCGCTATAAACGACCTTACCGATAGTAAAACTCTTGCACATTTGTTAAAATACGATTCGGTACACGGTAAATTTAACGGCATTATTACTCACGAAAAAGATGCCCTTATAGTAAACGGCAAAACAATAAAAATTACCGCCAGCGCTGATCCGGCCACGCTGCCTTGGAAAGAAATGGGAATTGACCTGGTAGTTGAGAGTACCGGGCATTTTTTAAGCAAAGCCGCCGCGCAAAAGCACATTGATGCAGGGGCAAAAAAAGTACTGATGTCGGCGCCACCCACTGATAACGAAACAAAAACCATTGTAATGGGCGTAAACGATCACATCCTTTCTAAGGATGATGTAATTGTTTCAAACGCTTCATGCACCACTAATTGCGCCGCGCCCATGATAAAAGTGTTGGAAAAATGGGGCATTGAAGATGCTTATATCACTACTGTTCACTCATATACCGGCGACCAACGTTTACATGATGCACCGCATAAAGACCTGCGCCGTGCCCGTGCCGCCGCTTTGAATATTGTTCCGACTTCCACAGGTGCTGCCAAAGCCATTACCAAAATTTTCCCCGAATTAGAAGGAAAAATAGGGGGTTGCGGTATGCGTGTGCCGGTGCCGGATGGTTCGCTTACAGATATTACTTGCCTTTTATCTCACCCGCATACTGAGGAGGAAATAAATGCCGAGTTTAAACGTGCCGCTCAAAACGAACTGAAAGGAATTTTAGAATACACCGAAGACCCGATTGTTTCTTCGGATATAGTGGGAAATCCCCACTCATGCATTTACGACGCCGAGTTTACCGCTATTGTAGGCAGTATGGTAAAAATCATTGGCTGGTACGATAACGAAGCAGGTTACAGTAATCGTTTGGCGGATGTGATTGATAAGTGGTTTTCGCTGTAGTTTTTTTGAGCAAAGACGCTGAGGGTTTTTTGTATTTGCGTTAGGGATTGCAGTGGAAAGCCCACAGCCGCCGGGAGTTCGGTTTTTTTGTAAGATTTCACTTCGGCGAGGACTTGCAACGTAAAGCCCGCTCTGCCAAAAAGCTGTTTTGAGCTGAAAAATTTCAATGCAGGGAACGCCCAAAGCCTAAATCTTTGCAATTAACAATGCAGTATTGAAAAAACTCTTGCCCGCTCGTAACCTTTGCCTGTATTGTAACGTAAACTTGTATAAGTAAACCAACAACCATGAGCCAGGAGTTGATACAAGCTTGTATGCAGGGCGACCCCAATGCCCGAAGACAACTGATAGAACAACACTACAGCCCCTTTATGGCTATGGAATGCCGC
>Ga0210400_10000332_pt1 | contig 54919 bp, 41 predicted proteins | sample IncBWH26MmetaG_FD_155456 | JGI IMG/M metagenome (GOLD analysis project Ga0210400, IMG submission 155456) | Forest soil microbial communities from Barre Woods Harvard Forest LTER site, Petersham, Massachusetts, United States - Inc-BW-H-26-M | ecosystem: Environmental > Terrestrial > Soil >...
ATGGTTTGCCAAATCGAGCGGCACCACCGATAAAAGTAAATACCTGCCCGTAAGCAAAGAAAGTTTAGACGGCTGCCATTACAACGGCGGGCGCGATATGGTTACTTTGCATTGCGTAAACAATCCCGAAACACAATTATTTACCGGAAAAAATTTAGCGCTGGGCGGTAGTAGTCAAACCGATTTATTCGGCAACCACGAATCGCTGAACGGTGATGTAAGCGCCATCGTCATGCAAAATTTGCCTATGTGGGCCGAGTATTTTCGTTTACCCGATATTGAAATTGCATTATTGGATAAATGGGAGGAGAAATTAGAAAAAATGGCGCAGGCCACCATGAACGAAAATGTTACCAGTTTAGCCGGCGTTCCTTCATGGATGCTGATACTTTTGCGCCATGTTCTAGAAAATAAAAAAGTAAGTTCCATCAAAGAAGTGTGGCCCAACCTGGAATTGTATTTTCACGGCGGGGTAAGTTTCACTCCTTACGAAGACCAGTTTAAAAAAATATTTGATAACGAAAATATTCAGTACATGCAGGTATACAATGCCTCCGAAGGTTTTTTCGGATTACAGGACCAGGTAAAAAGTAAAGACATGCTGCTGATGCTGGATTATGGTGTGTATTACGAATTTATTCCGGTGGATGATTTACATTCGGAAAATCCGCGCATATACAATATCTCCGAAATAAACATAAACACTGTTTATGAACTGCTGATTTCCACCAACGCCGGTTTATGGCGTTACCGTTTAGGCGATACCGTTCAGTTTACCAATACGAATCCTTATCGTTTCATTATTACCGGGCGCACAAAACATTTTATAAATGTATTCGGCGAAGAGTTAATGATACACAACGCAGAGTTAGCCCTTAAAACTGCCTGCGAAAAAACACACGCGCTTATTAACGAATACACTGCCGCACCTGTTTTTATGGGAGAAAAAAACGGAACCCATGAGTGGGTTATTGAATTTGAAAAATTACCGAACAATCTCGAATACTTCGCAGATATACTCGACAAAACTCTTAAACAATTAAATTCCGATTATGAAGCCAAGCGTTATAACGATTATGTTTTAAAATTTCCTGTAGTGCGGAGTGTTGAGAAAGGAACTTTTTACAAATGGCTTAACAGTAAAAATAAATTAGGAGGGCAATTTAAGGTGCCTCGTTTGAGTAATGAAAGAAAATTTGTTGAGGAAATTTTGAGCCTCAAATAATATTGTCAGACTGATCGGAGTCGAGGTCCTTGAAATTTCTCTTCGCATCCCGACTTCGCTCGAGATGAAAGTATTTTTCAAAACCCAATACAAAAAACTTCTCGTCTCTTGTATTTCTCATCTCATACCTTCCAATCTACCAATCTTTCTGCGTACGGTAAACCACTCCTTTAAAAATAGCAACGATTTTATCTTCCCGGTTGGTCACTTTAATCTGATAAACACCGATTTTATCCGAACGGTGTTGTTCTTCGGCAATCGCAGTTAAAATATCACCGGCTACAACTTTATAGGTGTGTGAAATAGACGTTTCAACAGAAACCGCTTGCCTTCCGTGCGAGTTGGAGGCAAAAGCCAAAGCGCTGTCGGCCAAAGAATAAGTAATTCCGCCATGAGCAATTTTAAAACCATTGGTCATTTCTTCGCGGACTTTCATTTTCAATTCGCAGGAGCCCTCGCCTGTTTTTATTATTTCAATGCCGAGCCATTTGCTGAACTCGTCGTTGGCGTACATTTTGTTTTTTATTATTTCTTCTGATTTTGTCATATTCTCCCGATGTTTTGCAATAGATTACGCGGATTTCGCAGATAATACATCAGTGAAATCTGTACAATCTGTGGCTTTATTTTCTATAAAAATTCATTTCTTTCAGGTAAGTGGCAACTTTCTCCGGCATAAAACAACTTACATCTTTTTTATCAGCAACAGAAGCACGGATAAATGAAGAAGAAATTTCAATCACCGGCGCTTCCGTGATGCGTACTCTCTGGTGGTCTTTAAATTTTTCTCCTGTGCAATTTAATCGCGGGTAAACGTACAAATCATGATTCTTTAAAATCTGCACGTAGTTTTTCCATTTATCAAAGGTTTGCAGGTTATCCATTCCCAATATTAAAGCAAAATCCTTTTTAGCATATTTTTCTTTTAAATGCGTAAGCGTATTAATGGTATATGAGGGTTGTGATAATTTAAACTCAATATTATTAGCTTTCATCTTAGGATGGTCTTCAACAGCAAGGCGCACCATTTGCAACCGGTGATTTTGTGCAAGTAAACTTGATTTTTCTTTTAAAGGATTATGTGGTGAAACGACAAACCAAATTTCATCCAACCCGGTATAAGCAAGCATATAGTTTGCCAGTACCATGTGGCCCACATGTATTGGATTAAACGAACCAAAAAATAAGCCTGTTTTCAACCCTGCTAATTTAAACAAATACCTTCAATTGCTTATTATGCGCCTTACTTAACAAAAGTAAAGCGCAAATTGCACCAATGATTGCATATAACATATCGCTTTGCGTATCCCAAACATAACCCTGAGTTCCTAAAAAAGCCTCTGCCGATTGTCCGCTTGCTTCCGCCACAACCCATTCTGTAAATTCGTAGCAAACACTGATCGCCATACAAGTGCACACTGTTAGAAAATTACGCCACGCTTTTGAATTGATAATATTTTTCCTAATGAAAACCTCCCTTATAATTATTGCTGGAACAAATCCCTGTGCAAAATGCCCTACTTTATCATAGTTATTGCGGCTTTGATGCAACGCTTCTTTAAGCCAGTCAAACAAAGGTACCTCTGCATAAGTATAATGCCCGCCCACCATTAAAATACTGCTGTGAATTAAAATTAAAGTGTAAGTAAGATTAGTGAGTTTGAATTTTTTAAATGTAAAAATTAAAACGAATAAGGCTATAAAGGCAGGGAAAATTTCTAAACCCCAGGTAAAATATTCTTTAGGGTTTATTGCCGACCAGATTAAAACAAGAAAAAAAATTACCAGGAAAATAAATGGAAGTTTTTTGTCCTTAAATTCCATTACTCATTCCTTTTTAAAATTTCTTATTGGCGTTAAATGGTTTTTTCGGCTTTTCAATGGTAGTGAGCATCGCCTTCATTTTATCTGCCTTATTTAACAGGGCGATTGCCTCGATAACATCATTATCATATCTTAAAGAAGATTCAATCCTTCCTTTTAAATAAAAATAGCGGGAAAGAATTTCATCTTCAATCATATGTTTCACTTCGGCTTTAAATTTCTGAAGGTCGTCCTTTTTACGGTCTAATAATTTTTTTTCAAGCAATTTAAATTCGTTTTCTATATCAGCGAAATATTTATCCTCCTCCGCAGTTTTTTTCAAAACAACAAGCGCCTCTTCGCTATTGGTTTTATATGTATAATCCTTACCCGCCAAATGACTTACAAATTCTTCGTATTCCTTATCCGTTAAAATAAAATCTTTTGGTTGAACATTCAGGGCAGGATGTTTAATAACATACAAAGTGGCAAAATCAAAAATAAAATTTTTGCCGGCAAGCGCGTAAGTAATATCACTCATGTTTTGCGGTTCGGTTTGCACATCGGGTAAAATCCCGGCGCCGTCATATACGATACGCCCGTTGCGTGTTTTAAACGCGGTAATAAGTGAATCACTTACGTGGTCAACACTTCCGTCTTCATTTCTGTGACTGTAATCAAGCGCCTGGATACAACGTCCGCTGGGAATATAATATTTTGCAACTGTTAATTTTAATTGCGCATTATAAGTAAGAGGTTTTGTTTGTTGCACCAATCCTTTGCCGTAAGTGCGTTGGCCGATTACAACCGCGCGATCCAGATCCTGCAAAGAACCCGAAACAACCTCAGCCGCAGAGGCAGAATTTCTATCTACGAGAACAATCAAAGGCATCGTTAAATCAAGTGGGGGGTTCACAGCTTTATAAGTTTGCTCCCAATCCTTCACACGGCCTTTTGTTACGCAGATATCAATTCCTTTTTCCACAAAAAAGTTTACTATGTCAACAGCCTGGTATAATAATCCGCCCGGGTTTTCGCGCAAATCAAGCACTAAAGATTTGCAACTGTTTTCATTTTTCAGTTTCATATATGCTTCGCGTACTTCTTTCGCAGCATCCTGGGTGAAACCCGTTAACTTAATATAACCCGTTTCTTTATTAAGCATTCCGTAGTACGGCACATCTTTTACACGAATTTCTTCACGAACAATATTAAAGTCGAGAAGTTTTGTTTCACCGAGCCTTTCAATTTTTAATTTTATGGGTGTCCCCGCCTGCCCTTTCATTAAACGACTGATATCATCCGGGCTTTTTCCCTTAACAGCGGTACCGTTTATTTCCGTAATCATATCGCCCGTTTTTATTCCTGCTTTCGCCGCAGGCGAAGCTTCGTACACTTCAGAAATTAAAACTTTGTCGGCAATTTCACGTACCGAGGCTCCTATGCCGCCATATTGTCCGGTAGTAATAATTTTATAATCTTCAATTTCAGATTCGGTATAGTATTCGGTATAGGGATCGAGCGATTGCAACATCGCATCAGAAGCGGTTTTAATTAATTGCCCCGGTTTTGTTTCATCAACGTAATACAAATTCAGTTCGCGGTACATCGAAGAAAAAACATCTAAGTTTTTACTTATCTCAAATAAATCCTCGGTAAAGGCTGTAATAAATACAGTTACGGAAAGTAGTAGCGGCAATGCCAGCAAAAAAAGTTTTTTTCGGTTTTTGAGCATGGTAAAATTCTTTAGGTAAAGGTACGCTTTTAAATTAATTGCTTGTTTTCTGAACCAGTGTTTTGATTGCTTTTACAAGGCTGTTATTTATGTCTTCAAAAGAAGCAATTTCTTTAGCTGTGTATATAATAAGAAGATGCAGGTTTTTTTGCTTCTCCATAAGATGCTCATACAAAAATTGTTTATTTACCCGGTACGATTCACGCATCCGGCGCTTGATAAGATTGCGGTCAACCGCCCTTTTAAAACTTTTTTTAGGTGCCGAAAAAACTACCTGGCAGGGAGATGGTTGTTCCTGATTATTTGCTTTAAAAATGAATTTAAAATTAGAGGAATTAAAAGAAGTACCGTTTTGATATAAATCTTCAATGGCTTTAAGGCTTGAGAGTCTTTCGGTTTTTTTAAATGTAAAGCGTGGCAAAACGTTTTATCGTTTATTTACTTCGCGGATATAACTCTCCAAAGCCATGGTCATAGAAGGAGTTTGCGGATTAGGAGCCGCGATATCCAGGCGCAACCCGTGTTCGCGCACCGCTTTTGCAGTAGCGGCGCCGAAAGCCGCAATACGTAAATCACCTTGTTTAAAGCCGGGGAAATTCACAAATAAAGAACGTATGCCTGCGGGTGTAAAAAACACTACTACATCGTAATCCAGCTTGCCTTTAAAATCGCTTAAATCGGCGCTAACAGTACGGTAAATAATAGCTTTTTTATAATTAAGCTTTAACAGGTCGAGAATATCAATGATTTTTTCTTCGCGGTGTACGTCGGCAACCGGCAATAAAAAATGTTCTTCTTTGTTTTTCCGTAAAGCTTCCGCTAAATCCGCAATAGAACAATTACCAAAAAATATTTTGCGCTTGCGGTACTGGATATATTTTTGAAGATAATAAGCTGTTGCTTCGTTCAGGCAAAAATATTTTGTTGTTTCGGGTACATTATAACGCATCTCTCCGCAAATACGGAAAAAATGATCTATGGCATTGCGGCTGGTAAGAATAACCGCGTTATGCTCGGTAAGGTTAATACGTTGCTGGCGGAATTCTTTAGTGGTCATCCCTTCCACTTTAATAAAATGCCTGAAATCTATTTTTACATTTGATCTGCGCGCGAGTTCTAAATACGGAGATTTTTCGTTTTCAGGTTTCGGCTGAGAAACTAAAATAGTTTTTACTCTTAATTTTAAAGCTTTGTCGTCCGGGTAAACCAAGGAAGGTGGTGTAGGAGGAATAACAATTTTCGCTTCTTTTACACGCTCAGGTTTAACTACCGCTACTTTTTCTTTAACTTGTTTTTTTGCAGGAGTTGCTTTTTTTACCGGATGATGAGCCTTGGTTTTTTTTGCGGGGCGCGAAGCGGGTTTAACTCCCTTCTTCTTTGCAGGCTTAACCGGTTTATTTTTTTTCTGAGGTTTTTTCCGAGCAGAAACCTTGGTTTTTTTACCCGATTTTCCTGCTTTGGAAGCAGATTTTTTATTTTTTGCCGTTGATCGCTTTACTGCCATAAGTTCATTTTTTTTAGCCGAATCGCAACCAACCGGCTGCCAGTACCTTTATAAATACGGCTAATGGTATAATTTCAACGGTGCAAAGATACAAAACTATATGAAATACCGAAAACCCGTATTCGGCCCCTCCCCATAGGAGCGCACGGGCTATTCTTAACAGGAAAACCAGTACCGGAATCACCAAACCTACTATAATCAGGCAGATTGGCGGTATGGCCGAATAATACAGCAAAAGACAGAGGGGTAATAAAAATAATCCTTCGGTTTTTACACTGAAGGAGTATTGAAAAAAGTAATCATTAAGCGCTTTTTGGTTTTTTAAAAAGAGTGAGAGTACCGAAGAAGAAAATTTTTTAATGAGAAGAACCGCCGCCAGAAAAAATACACTGAAGGGTAATATCCACCGGCTGTTTGACAAAGTTATCCAGCCCCCGCGTTCATTTAAATAACAAAAGAAAACAGCCGCGCAAATAATGTAAACGGTAGTAAGCGACAAAGAAAAAAATTTAAAAAAGGAATATCCCTCGCGTTGTAATTGCCTTGAAGAGCCGTAACTGAAAACACCCTTTATAAGCTGAAATGTTTTTTTATAATACAACAGGTAAACAAACAGAACTAAAACACAAGCGCTTACTAATAAAATAAAAACGGGTACGTTGCAAGAAATCACGCGCGGTAAAGCGGTAGCGCCCGCAAGGTTTTGATTGGATAGTGTTACCGGATTTATTTGAGCCGTAGCCATACTTCAAAAATAAAAAAAGTCCCGCCAAAAGGCGGGACCGATTTTTTTGTTTCAACAAAATTATTCAATAACAATTACCAGGTATTTGGATACGCTCCAAAAATCTTCAGCATTGGTAATTTCAAGTTTCTCAACCGGTTTTTGGCCAACCAGTTTATACGAACTGCTCGGGTGGGTTGAAAGTATTTTTATTTTTTTTGCACCGATAGGTATTACTGTTGTCTGGCTTACATCAATTTTGGTAAAATAATCCCGGTTAAAATCCTTTTTAATTTCAGTTGTTTTCCCGATTCCTACAAAACCACCTTCTTTAGTGGTAATTCCTTTTTCCTTTAATTCTTTTGCCGTGCCTAATACATAATAAGCAAGGTTCAGTTTTTCTGTTTTCACCTGGTTTTCCTGTTCAAGGCTTTCGTAATTGACAGTAAGATTACTTAACTCGATATTCAATTGTTCAATCTTATTCCTAAGTTCACCTATCTGAACATCCTTTTCGTTTAACTGAGCCTCCAGTGTGGCAATCATTTTTTCAAGGCCGTCTATTTTTGTATTGGCTGTTTTCAATTTTTTATTTAAGGAAGAAACACGCGATTTGTTTTTAGCCATTAATTCATAAATGCTCTGGATATCCTGCTTAATTTGCTCTTCCTTACTTTTTACATCTCCGCCCGAAGCGCTTGCATTAACAATTTTCTCTTTTTCTTTTATGGCGTCGAGGTTTGCCTGTATCTCGTTAAATGAGTTTACAAATTCCTGTAGGGCAACTTCCTTTTCGCTTAATTCGCCTTTCAGGTTATTATTATCTCCTTTCAGACTGTCGGCTAAAGGGTTCGGTTCTTTTTCTTCCCCGTTCTTACAAGAAGTAAAAAAAGCAGAAGTAAATACAATGCTTAAAGTAAAAATAAATTTTATCGCGGTTTTCATAGCTGGGTTTTTAAATTTCAATACAAAGGTATTGCTTTAAACAATATAAAAAAACCTCAGTAGGATTAAAATAAAAACCCCCGCAGAAATGCAGGGGTTTTAAAATAAAACACAAACAAATTACTCGATGATAATCTTTTTAACGGTTTTGTTGTTTTCGCTATCCGTAATATGTACAAAGTACACACCTTTAGCAAAGCCCGACAAATCGTAGGTAAGAACACCGTTTGTAAAATTGTTCTCAGTCCTCGTAAATACAGTTTGTCCAAGTGTATTAACCACTGCAAAATTTAAATTAGTAGCGTGGTTAAGGGCAACTGCAAAGTTAAATAAACCGTTGCTCGGGTTAGGGAACAAGTTAATATTATGGCCCAAATAGGTATTATCCTGAATACCGGCTGTAGGGCAGGCAATCGGAATTAATCCTATTGAGTAATTTTTACCGGCACCCGTACCAAGGTCTAACCAACTGCTATTATATAATACCCAACCTGTATTGGTCGCATTGTGCCCCGCACGTCCTGATAACACAGCAATAGTATCTGTAGTTGCAGCAGGAGTACTTAAAGTAAGGTAAAAGTCAGCTGCTAAAGAGCCGGGAGTTGTAAACATGGCTACGTAAGGTATAATTATAGGAGAGGCAAACTGAAGAGCAGGATTTCCCGCATAATCTACACGTTGCACAGCAGGTGTTGCAGTTGCTGTATTGATAGCAAATGTTTGTGAAGCAAGTACTGTAGTGCCCGGGCCGGTTGCGCTGTTTACCATGCTTAAAGTAATGGTGCTTGTACCTTTAGTACCTTTTACGCCGTTTTTGTAAAACAAAATGATACCACCTTTTACATTTGTAATGTTAACGGGGAATTGTGTTTTTTTATACCCTTCACCAAGGCCGGTAAAGTGATACCCGTTTGTACCTATAAAATAACCACCGTTGCTCGACAGGTAAGAAGTTAATGTATCCGTATTTCCGATGTTGGATAGAGTATCGCAAGAAGAAGTAGTACATGATGATACCGTTACAACTTGTGAAGTACCGTTACTTCCCTGGCCGTTAGTTGCAGTTAAAGAAACCGTGTAAGTTCCTGCAGCAGGGAAATTAATAGTAGGGTTTTGTGATGTTGCAGTAGTGATTACCACACCCGCGGTAGGGTTAACACTCCATGCCCAACTGGTAGGAGGGCCTGTAGAAGCATCCGTAAACTGCGCGTTTTGAGTAGCACAAATAGAAGAAGGGTGCGTGAAACTTGCGACCGGCGTTACAACCGTAACATTACAAAGTGTAACTGCGTTACCGGGTAATGGTGAACGGTAAGTGGCGTTAGCCATAGCTGTCATCATACGCGCTTTTTGGTCGTTTGTAAACATATACATACAAGCGTCATCAGTATAATCCATAAAGTTCATAAACATATCACCATTAGTGTTTGTTTGTCCGCCAAATGTACAGGAAGCGGCCTGAGAAGGATAAGTAGGGCAACCGTAATCAGCACCGGGAGGGCTGTTGTTTTGTCCCATTTGAGGAGGGGTATCGTTACAATAGTCATCAGCAGCACATTGAGCACCACCATCGCCCCAAATGTGACGTAAACCTAACCAGTGGCCTGTTTCGTGTGAACAGCTTCTTCCTTTGTTATATGCAGAAATAGATTGATAACCTGTGTTACCGAAAGCAGAACCTAAGATAACAACACCATCTGTGGTTGCAGTTCCGGTGCTGCCTGGTATTCCTGTTAAACCGGATGCTGCAGGGAAAGTAGCATAACCTAAAAGGCCGCCACCTAAATTAAGTGCCCACACGTTAAAATATTTAGTAGGGTTCCAGATAGAACCCGGTTTAATAGTTGCATCGCAATACGCCTGAGCATAAGGAGGAGCCGTCCATCCTTTTGTATTTCTGTCAATACGGTCAATACCCGGTTCTGTTAAAGTAACTCCGTTGGGATCTTTTGTGGCCAGACAAAAAGTAATGCCTGTATTTGCAATAGCCACACGTCCGCTTCCGTCAATACTTGATGCGGAAACGCTGTTTGTTGCTGCTGAACAAAATCCCTGGAAAGCAGTTGCAGGATAAGTGTTTGCGTTTAATCCGGTTCCGCTATAGTCAGCATTTAATACTGCTATCTGAGAGTTAATCTGCGCCTGAGAAAGATTATAAGAAGTGGCGCCACCTTTTGTTTCATTATCATGTACCACGTGCACAATTACGGCAATAGTATAGTTAACGGCCGAAGCTTTACCTGTTAACAGGTCTTGCTTATATTTTTCTACCTGCGCGTTAAATGCAGCATCCCATTGGTAAGATGGAGTTTGAGTGCCGCAACGGGTAGTATTTGTAGCTGTGTGTTGTTGCGGAGCTTGTCCCGCAGATTCAGCAGGCTTCGGCTGCATCTTTAATGTTTGCGCCATAGAACCCGCTACAAGCAAGGTTGAACAGCCAAAAGTCAGTAAATGTTTTTTCATGAGTTTTTAGTTTATGTTATTGCAATTTTATGAAAAAAAAACCGGTTAACAATATAATTTAAGAGATTTTTAGACTAATTTTTTCGGGGGCATTGTTTGCTTTGGACAAGCGGTAAAAATTCGGCTTTAAGGAGGGTTTTAATATCTTTGAGGCTGTTATGAAAAAAATTCTTTTAGCCGAAGATGAAGAGCATATCCGTTATGCCGTTAAAATGAATCTCGAATTAGAGGGTTATTCGGTTACAACTTCGGATAACGGGGCCGATGCAGTGGCACTGACAAAGAAACAGGTTTTCGATCTGGTTATTTTAGACATTATGTTGCCGGGCACAGATGGTTTTGAAGCCTGTAAGTTAATTAAACAGCAACACCCCAGCACACCAATACTTTTTCTTACCGCGCTATCGGACAGCGCCAATCGCATACAAGGACTCAAACTGGCGGATGATTATTTGCCCAAACCTTTTAACCTGGAGGAGTTGATTTTAAGAGTGAAAAATCTGTTGAAGAGAGCTCCTGAACTGCAAAGTGATATTTTTTCATTTGATACATTTGAAATAAATTTTCGTTCGTTCGAAATAAAATCCGATCAAAAAATTATTGAAACGCTCTCGCAACGCGAATGCCAGTTATTGAAAATTCTTACAAACCGTGTTAATGAAGTTGTATCTCGCGATGAAATTCTGGAAAAACTTTGGGGGCCTGATGAAAATCCTTCGGCACGCACCATCGATAATTACATTTTAAATTTTCGTAAGATTTTTGAAAAAAACCCGAAAGAGCCTGTCTTTTTTCACTCCATACGAGGTGTTGGCTACAAATTTTCCGACAGTAATTAATTAGGTTTATAATTTTCTTTATTTTTGACATAAAGTAGATTAAAAGTCATAAAAATCGGTAAAAAAACAAGTATTTTAACAAAAAAATCCATTTTTTAATCAAAAGCAATAACTCAGTTTCTGAAATTCCGTGGCTTTTTCTGCAAATCTCAGGTTACTTATTTTCTGAAGAATTCCTGCAAAAAACCCATCATCTGCTTAAGGCTTAGCGCTAAACCGTTTTTTGGTGCGTTTTTTCTTCACTTTTCTCAATATAAAATACCCCTTTTTGATTGCCAAATTTCCTAAATAGTTTACTATATTCGCCTTCCCCAAAAAATTACAATTATGGAACATTTTCGCAAACAGGATGCCCTTGACTACCACTCGCAGGGCCGCCCGGGAAAAATTGAAGTAGTACCTACCAAACCTTATTCAACCCAGCGCGACTTAACTCTGGCCTACTCGCCCGGTGTTGCAGAACCTTGTCTGGAAATTGAAAAAAATCCGGAAGATGCTTACAAATACACCGCAAAAGGGAATTTAGTTGCTGTAATTTCTAACGGAACTGCCGTACTTGGTTTGGGTGATATCGGTGCACTTGCAGGAAAACCGGTAATGGAAGGAAAAGGTTTACTTTTTAAAATTTTTGCCGACATCGATGTCTTCGATATTGAAGTTGACACAAAAAATGTGGATGAGTTTGTAAATACAGTAAAAAATATTGCCTGCACTTTTGGCGGAATAAATTTAGAAGACATAAAATCACCCGAGTGTTTTGAAATTGAAAGAAGATTGAAAGAAGAATTAAATATTCCGCTGATGCACGATGATCAGCACGGAACCGCAATTATTTCTTCAGCCGGATTAATCAACGCCGTAGAAATATCCGGAAAAAAATTAAGCGAAGTGAAACTCGTTGTTAATGGCGCCGGCGCCTCCGCAATTTCTTGCTCCAAACTTTATATCGCTGTTGGCGTGAAGAAAGAAAATATTGTGATGGTTGACAGCAAAGGTGTTATTACCTCTGACAGAACCGACCTTGACGAACACAAAAGGTTTTTTGCAACCAATCGTAAAGATGTAAAAACCTTGGCTGAAGCAATGAAAGGCACTGATGTTTTTGTAGGATTATCAAAGGGAAATATTTTAAACCAGGAAATGGTTAAAAGCATGGCGCCTAATTGTATCGTGTTCGCATTAGCAAATCCTACTCCCGAAATTTCTTACGAGGAAGCGATGGCTGCAAGGCAAGATATCATTGTTGCAACAGGGCGCAGCGATAATCCTAACCAGGTGAATAACGTTTTAGGTTTTCCGTTCATTTTTCGCGGAGCATTAGACGTACGCGCTACGGGAATTAATGAAGAGATGAAATTGGCAGCAGTGCGCGCTATTGCTGATCTGGCAAAAGAAGCCGTGCCCGATTACGTAAATTTAGCTTATGGCTCTAAAAATTTAAGTTTCGGTGCCGATTATATTATTCCGAAACCCATTGACAACCGATTGATTTCAACCGTATCTCCCGCAGTTGCAAAAGCAGCGATGGAATCAGGAATTGCACAATTAAAAATTACCGATTGGGAAGCTTACAAAACAGAATTAGATAATCGCTTAGGAAAAGATAACCGCTTAATGCGCTCGTTGGTAAATAAAGCTAAAACCAATCCGAAGCGCGTTGTGTTCGGCGAAGCAAATACTTACAAAATTTTAAAAGCCGCGCAATTGGTCCGTGATGAAGGAATTGCAAAACCCATTTTGTTGGGCAACAAAGAAAAAATAAGCAAGCTCATTGCCGAGCATCATTTAGATTTAAATGAAATTCCGATCATCGATCCGTTTGATAACGAAAACGAGTCTTTACGGAATGATTATGCTGAAATACTCTGGAAAAAACGCCAGCGTAAAGGGTTAACGCAATACGATTGCCGTCGTAAAATGACCGAACGAAATTATTTCGGAGCTATGATGGTTGAAACCGGCGCGGCCGACGCAATGATTTCCGGATTAACAAGAAAATATTCTGCTCCGGTTGTTCCCGCGATTCAGTGCATCGGTGTTGCAGAGGGACATTCACGATTGGCGGGTTTGTATATGATTATTACAAAACGCGGGCCTTTCTTTTTTGCCGATTGCACGATGAATGTTGATCCGACTGCCGAAGAATTAGTTGAGATAACAACCCTCACCGCAAAAACAGTAAAACAATTTAATATTACACCGCGCATTGCCATGCTCTCTTATACAAACTTTGGTTCTACTCCAGGCGAATTGCCGAACAAAGTTCAGGACGCGGTAAAAATTCTGCACAAAGATTTTCCCGGTTTAATTGTTGACGGTGATTTACAGGCTAATTTTGCGCTTAACAACCGCTTACTGAAAGAAGAATTCGCTTTTTCGAACCTGGTTGACAAAGATGTAAACACACTCATATTCCCGAATCTTTCTTCGGCCAACATCGCTTACAAAATGATGCAGGAACTGGGAGGAGCAGAAGCCATCGGCCCGATTTTAATGGGATTAAAAAAACCTGTACACGTATTGCAATTAGGAAGTTCTGTAAGAGAAATTGTAAACATGGTAACCATTGCAGTTGTTGACGCACAAAATAAAAAATAATAAAATTGGCGATTTGGTTATTGACGATTTGAAAATTTAATAAATAACCAAATTGTAAAATGAGTAAATCGTAAATTCACATATGATTGATTTTATAAGAGGAAAAGTTATAGAAAAAAACCCTGCCTTTGCAGTTATAGAAGCAAACGGCATTGGTTACGGACTGAATATTTCGGTTAATACCTATTCTAAAATGGCAGATCATACCGAGTACAAATTATTTACTGAACAGGTTTTTGTGCGCGATGATAATCCGCGTTTTTACGGTTTTGCTGATCATGACGAACGCGATATTTTCAGAAAATTAATTTCCGTATCGGGTGTTGGAGGTGCAAGTGCTATGCTGATGCTTTCTTCTCTCTCTTCAACAGAAATTGCCGGAGCTGTAAACACTGCTAATGTTGCATTACTCAAAAGCATCAAAGGCATTGGCGAAAAAACAGCGCAACGCATAGTGGTAGACCTTAAAGGAAAGCTCGGAAAACACGAGGGCGGAATCTCCCAAATTCTGAGCCCAACCTACAATAAAAACAGAGAAGAAGCGTTACTGGCTCTCATAGCTTTAGGCTTTGGCAGGCCTATGGCCGAAAAAGCCATAGAAAAGGCTGTAAAACAACAAGATATGAATACAGATAATGTAGAATTATTAATTAAAGCTGCACTGAAGAATTTGTAAACATACGTGTATTCTGTACTAAAACATACGCTTTTTGCCAGTGCCGCTGCCGGATTACTATCAGTAGTCGTGCTTTCTAACCGCCCCGATAAAGGCGGATTAGCTCAAAAAGAAATTAATTATTCCGCAAGCCCAAGTACCTTACCGCTTGTGGTTGATACACCGCCTCCCGTTCCCGTAACAAACGAAGACCTTCATTTCCCGATAAAAGAAAATCAGCCCGGCGAGCCGATGTATAATTCCAATCAACCGCTGCAATTAAACAATCCTTCCAATATAAAAAATAACATTTCGTACGATCCTTCCGACAGTACTTTCAACATGACCCAAAAAATGGGTATGATGGATTATCGCCCGCCCATTTATATGACGCAGGACGAGTACCAGGATTACATGTTCAAGCAACAAATTAAAAGTTATTGGAAATCGCGCGTGCAGGCCGATGCAAAAAGTAATCCCGCAAAAACAAGTTTGATCCCGAAACTTACTGTTAACAGCGAATTATTCGACAGGATTTTCGGGGGAAATACAGTTGACATACGTCCCACAGGAAGCGCCGAATTAATTTTTGGTTTCATCACCAATCGGAATGGAAATCCGGCTATACCTGTTAAGCAACGTAAGATTACCAATTTCGATTTCAACATGAAAATTCAGTTGAACTTAGTCGGTAAAATCGGAGAGAAATTAAAATTAACTACTAATTACAACACCGAAGCCTCTTTTGATTTTGAAAACCAAATGAAACTTGAGTACAATGGTTTGGAAGATGAGATCATTAAAAAAGTAGAAGCGGGTAATGTGAGTTTACCTCTTAATAACTCGTTAATTACCGGCAGCCAGACTTTATTCGGGGTAAAAACACAATTGCAATTCGGTAAGCTTACGGTTACAGCATTACTTTCGCAGCAACGCGGTAAAAAAACAGAGTTGACTGTGCAGGGAGGTTCACAAACAATTCCTTTTACAGTTACAGCGGATAATTACGAAGCAAATCGCCATTACTTCCTCGGGCAATATTTCCGTGATAATTACAACAACTGGATTAACGTTCCTATTGTAAACTCTCCTATACAAATTACAAAAATTGAAGTGTATGTAACCAATCGTACCAACCAGGTTGACCAGGCGCGCAACATTGCCTCCTTTGCAGATTTGGGCGAAAATGCAAATCACGTTTATGCCGACAATGCAAATATTCCGGTTTCAAGCGGATTCTCATACCTCAGTATTAAGGATAGTTTGGGAAGTCTTACAACACCACTTACTAATCCAAGAAACTATGGAAACAATTTATATCAAAATTTAACTGATACCAGTCAGGTTACACCGGGCATTCTTAAAGACCGTAATTACAATACTGCTGTACACAACCTTTCTCAATTTCCCTATACAAACAGCAGTGGTAATGCAGTTCAGGTATTTAACGCCGGCCGTGAATATGAAGTATTAACACGCGCACGCCGTATGAATCCGCAAACGGATTATACTCTGAATAATCGTTTGGGTTATATTTCCCTTAACACCTCACTTAACTACGATGAGGTTTTATCCGTTGCGTATCAGTACACATTAAACGGAAAAGTCTACCAGGTGGGTGAATTCTCCGATCAGTTTCCTACTGGCGATAAACTTATCGTTTTAAAAATGCTGAAGAGTACACAGTTAAACACAAAAATTCCGATGTGGGATCTAATGATGAAAAACGTTTACTCATTGGGAGCCTATTCACTCAGCCCCACTAATTTTCAGTTAAACGTTTTATATAACAACATTAAAACCGGAGTTGATATTCCATATCTGCCATATGGTAAAACTACTGTACCCCCACCTCTTTCAACACCGATTGATGGTACAATTCTTGTTCAGGTGATGAATCTTGATAAAATAAATCAAAACCAGGACCCGCACCCCGACGGGTATTTTGACTTTGTTCCCAACATAACCGTTAACACGCAAAACGGAAGAATCTATTTTACGGAGATAGAACCATTTGGTAATGATCTGAAGAAAAAATTCAATCCCACTATAGATGATTCAACTATCTACAACGGATATGTCTTTCAGGAATTATATGATTCAACACGAGTCATAGCGCAGCAGCTGCCGCAAAAAAACCGTTACAAATTAAAAGGGACTTATCAATCGGCAACCAGTAACGAGTTTTCTTTAAACTCCATGAACATTCCGCAAGGCTCGGTGCGTGTTACAGCGGGTGGCGTGCCTTTAAATGAAAACGTGGATTATACTGTTGATTACACTTTAGGCCGTGTGAAAATTATTAATGAAAGTATTTTAAATTCGGGGCAGCCCATAAAAATTTCAGCGGAAAATAACTCACTGTTTAACATTCAGCAAAAAAGTTTAATAGGTACGCGTTTGGATTATAAAGTGAACAAAGATTTTTCATTGGGAAGTACTTTGTTACACATGACCGAACGGCCGCTTACACAAAAAGTAAATATCGGCGATGAGCCGGTTTCAAATACGGTTGTTGGTTTGGATTACAGTTATCGTCACGATGCACCCTGGCTTACACGGTTGGTAGATAAAATTCCATTGATAAATACAAAGGAACCTTCATCAATACAAATGGCAGGTGAGTACGCGCAACTTTTTCCGGGGCACTCTAAAGCCATTAACGGGAATGCTTACGTAGATGATTTTGAAGGAAGTGTTTCTTTAATTGATGTGCGTAGTCCTTCGGCTTGGTTCCACTCTTCTATTCCGCAAGGGCAACCGAATTATTTCCCGGAAGCAAATCCGCCGAATGACGGAGGCATAAGTTCCGGCATTAACCGCGCCAAGCTTGCCTGGTACACAGTTGACCAATCTGTTTTTTATCAGCAAAGCAGCGGACTTACACCCGGAAGTATTACCAAAACGGTGCAGAGTAACCACTTTATGCAAGCCTTTTTTGAGAGTGATTTATTTCCTAAAAAAACTCCGCCCAACGGCCAACCCGTTTTATTACCTACACTTGATTTAGCATATTATCCATCTGAACGCGGGCCTTATAATTTTGACACTCTTAACCTCGATAAAACAAAAACAAACGACCCGAACAATAAGGCTAATAATTTATATTTACTACATCCGGAAAAACGTTGGGCAGGTATTATGCGCCGTTTAGAAACAAACGATTTTCAGAGCGCCAACATTGAGTATATCCAGTTCTGGATGATGGACCCTTTTAACGAAGATTATAATAACACCACACAAACACAATACAATACTTTTGGAATTGCGCCACCCACAACCGGAGAACTTTACATTAACTTAGGAAGTGTATCGGAAGATATTTTGAAAGACGGAAACATGGCTTATGAGAATGGTATTCCGTATCAAAATACCAACCAGGGAATTTTAGGAACCAGTGCCTGGGGTTATTATCCCACCGTTCCGCCATTGGCAAACGCGTTTGATAACAACGAATCTGCTCGTCCGATACAGGACGTAGGTTATGATTGCTTAAGTGATGCCGATGAAAAAAGTTTTTATGCACATTATTTAAATCAGTTAAACGCGCTTTCAATAAGTGGTGGTAACGAAGCCTTTAGTGACCCTTGCGGAGATAACTACCACTTTTATCGCGGTGATGATTATGATAATGCCAACTTAAATACACTTGCACGTTACAAAAAATACAACGGCGTAGAAGGGAACTCGGCCACACAAGCGCAATACCAAAGTATGAATGGCGGAGGTTACCCTACAACAGCAACAACGATTCCGAACATTGAGGATGTTAACCGTGATAATACAATGAACCAAAGTGAGGCGTATTATCAATATAAAATTCGTATTACTCCGCAGGATATTAATCCTGGTAACATAGGAAATAATTATATCGTTAACGTTATCCCCGTACAAAAAACCGGGCCCGATGGAACTACACGTACCGTAAATTTTTATCAGTTTAAAATTCCGGTTGTTAATTACGATGCAAAAATCGGAACCATTGAAGGTTATAACTCCATTCGTTTTATGAGAATGTTTGTCCGTAATTTTGCCCAACCGGCCATTATGCGTTTTGCGCGGTTAGAATTGGTACGCAGCGATTGGAGGAATTACCAGCAGGATTTATCTGAAGCCACCAACCAACTGGGAACAGATGCCGCTACTTATTTTGATGTATCCGCGGTAAGTTACCAGGAAAACGGAACCAAAGATCCTATTCACTATGTATTGCCTCCGGGTATTAATCAACAGCAAAACGTGCAAACAACCAATCTTGTTTTATTAAACGAACAGTCTCTTTCCATGCGCGTATGCGGATTAAGAGACGGTGATGCCCGCGCTATTTACAAAAATGTAAACTACGATGTTCGCTCGTACAAAAAATTAAAAATGTTTGTACACGCCGAAAAACTAAATAACCAGCCGCTGAACAACGGGGAAACGCAACTATTCGTCCGTATCGGTACCGACTTTACCAATAACTATTACGAGTACATCGTTCCCTTACAACTGACACCTCCGGGAAACTATCACAATGAAAGTGAAAGCGACCGCGCTAAAGTTTGGCCTGACGCGAATAGTGTGGTAATTGATTTTGCGCAACTCACTGCCGAAAAATTAAAGCGCGGCGTGGGAAGTACCGGCCCCACTCCTTTAGAAACTTTATCCGACGGGCACATGATACGCGTAGTGGGTAACCCGAATATTGCCACGCTTACAAATATTATGGTGGGGATTCGAAACCCGATAACTTTATCAGACCCCAGTGATAAATGCGTTGAAGTCTGGATTGACGAATTACGCTTAACCGATTTTGACCAAAAGGGAGGTTGGGCCGCCAACTCGCGCGTTACCGCCAAGCTTGCCGATTTCGGACAGGTGGCTTTATCCGGCGCCGTATCAACCCCGTTTTACGGAAGTATAGAAAAGAAACCGAGTGAACGAAGCCGTGAATTAACCCAACAATATGATATATCAACCACTTTACAGATGGGAAAATTTTTACCGAAAGACTGGAAAATAAATTTCCCGATGTATTTAAATTACGCCGAGCAATTTATTACGCCGCAATACGACCCGAGTAATCCCGATGTATTAATGAGCGCCGTTACCTCCGAAAATCATTTTTCGCAGGCAGAAATTGATAAAATAAGAAACCGCGCTATTGATTACACCCGACGGCGAGGGATAAACTTTACCAACGTAAGCAAGCAGCGCGGAAAAAATAAAACCAAACAACATATTTGGGATATAGAAAATTTTTCGGCTACTTATGCTTTCACGGAACAGTACAAACACAACATCAGTACCGCATGGAGTTTTAACCGGCAATACAATGCGGCGCTGAATTATAATTTTACAAAAACAGTAAATGCCATTGAGCCGTTTAAAAAATCTACTGCCAAATTTTTACAAAACCCCTGGTTTGCGCTTATAAAAGATTTCAATTTTACACCGATGCCAAATCAGTTTAACTTCAGTACCAACGTAGTGCGAAGTTCTATTCAGGTATTAAACAGGGATATTACCGCTGCACCGGGTTATGATTTTACCAAGCCGCAGTTTAACAAAACGTTTAATATAAGTCGCGTTTACTCGGTGCGATGGGATATAAGCAAAAACATTAAAGCGGACCTTACCGCCAATAACGACGGGCGTATTTTAGAACCGTGGAATAATGATTACACTCAAAAAGGAAACACAAAAGAAGATGTCAGAAACAGAGTGTTGTCGGGCGGTTTAACGACAGCTTACAGGCAAAGTGCCAATTTAAACGTAAACATTCCGCTTAACAAAATCCCCGTGCTTGATTTTATTTCTTCTTCAACCTATAAATACACGGCCAGTTACCAATGGCAACGAAGACCTTTTGCAAATGACTCCATAGGAAATACCATTAACAACAACAGGCAACAAAACATTAACGTGTCGCTTAATATGACAAGCCTGTATAATAAAATTCCGTATTTTAAACGTATCAACCTGGGATTACTGAAGAAAAATCTGGAAGCCAACCAACCCAAACCTCCGGGAGGAAAAGGCGGTGCAACATCAACAAGCACCACGCCTAAAAAAGCGGAAAAGGATACGACAAAAAAAGATCCTCCGGAGATTTTTGAATACATGGCGCGTTTATTAATGACCCTGAAACAAGCTACGTTTACGTTTAACGAAACTCAGGGAACCACTTTACCGGGTTATCGCGATTCTACTTTTATTTTAGGGACCGATCCTTCTAACGGATTAAACCCGGGGCTTGGATTTGTATTCGGCCAGCAAAATCAAATTTTAAACAATGCATTCGATCCGAAAAATAATATGTTGGTTCATCGACAGAATTTCTCGAATCCATATGCGCATACGCTTCAACGAACGTACAGTTTTCAGGCCAAGCTTGAGCCGTTTAAGAATTTTAAAATTGATTTAACGGGAACACGAACGGAAGGCGCTAACGACGGATTCTTTATTGGTTGGGACGGAACAAATTACAAACCGCTTACGCAAACCCGCACGGGGCAGTTCAGTATTTCGGTAATTACCATTGGCTCGGCATTTGCTAAAGATGATAAGTACACGCACAACAGCACCTTGTTTGATAATTTTTTAAATGCAAGAGGTGATTATGCAGTAAAACTTGCGAATCTGAATGGTAATTCAACACACAGCGGGCATGACGGTTATAGCCTGAACCAACAGGATGTTGTGGTACTTTCATTTATGGATGCTTATGCCGGAAAAAAATCAAGCACCATTGGTAAGTCGGCTATATTCCCTACACTGCCAATGCCGAACTGGAGTTTGAATTATGACGGATTAGGAAAACTGGATTTCTTAAAACCTATTTTCAAAAGCATCATTATTTCGCATGGTTATCGTTCAACCATGAGTATGGGTAATTTTACCAATAACCAGGCATTCGGAAGCCTTAACGATAATAATTTCTTTTCTTCTAACCGAAATCCTAACGGAGATTTTGTTGCCAAGTACGTAATTAATACGGTGAGCATCACAGAGTCGTTTTCTCCATTGGTAAAATTTAATATGAACTTTGTAGATAAAGGAAAATTAAAAGGCCTAGGCGCAAATGTGGAATTAAAACGCGACCGCACCACTACGCTTTCATCCAACGTGCCACAAGTAATGGAGATGAAAGGAAATGAATTAAATATAGGAAGTTCGTACACCTTCCCTAACCTTGAAATTAAACGCATTAAAATACAGGGCAAATCGCTTAAAAGTGATTTGCAAATGAATGTAACTTTGTCTATACGTCAGAACCAAACTACTTTGCATAAAATAAACATTGACCCCAATACACTCGGGGAATACCAATACAGCCAACCTACCAACGGACAAAATGTAATTGCTATTAAAACTTCGTTTACTTATACGCTAAGCCAGAATATTAATATCCGTATGTTCTACGACCGTACCATTAACAAACCTGTTATTTCTACCTCCTTCCCGACCCAAACTACAAATGCGGGTATTAGTTTGAGATTTGTTATTCAATAAAAAAAACCTATATATTTGCAATCACAATTTAAAACGAACACATGAATTTTCCTGACAATTTAAAATACACCAAAGACCACGAGTGGATACGTGTAGAAGGCAAAGAAGCGTACATTGGTATTACTGATTTTGCACAGAAAGAACTTGGCGATATTGTTTACGTGGATGTAAGCACGGTTGGCGAAACCGTTGCAAAAGAAGCCATATTTGGAACCGTGGAAGCCGTGAAAACCGTTTCGGATTTATTTATGCCGATTGCTGGAAAAGTTTTAGAAGTAAATTCTAAAATTGACGCTAACCCCGAACTGGTAAACAACGATCCTTACGGTGACGGATGGATGATAAAATGCACCATTGATAATGTTGCTGATATAAGTGCTTTATTAGATGCAAAAGCTTACAAGGTTTTAGTAGGAGCTTAGTTTTTACCGCAAAGGCGCTAAGAAATATTTTAATTTGTAGATTTAAAATAGTCGTATACTAATTTAGCTTTCGCCTTTCCTGCTATTTTTTCAATTTCTTCAAGCGAAGTTTCTTTTATTTTTTTCACTGATTTAAATTCCGACAAAAGTTTTTGCGCGGTTACATCGCTTATTCCTTTTATCTGATTGAGTTCTGTTGTAATCGTGCTTTTATTGCGTTTTTTCCGGTGATGCGTAATTCCGAAACGATGCGCTTCATCGCGTATTTGCTGAATGATACGAAGCGTTTCCGATCTTTTATCCAGATACATAGGGATAGAATCGCCGGGGTAATAAATTTCTTCCAGGCGCTTTGCAATTCCTATAATGGCCACTTTTCCCAATAAACCTAATTTTTGCAAACTGGTACATGCCGCGCTTAATTGTCCTTTGCCTCCATCGATTACAATTAGTTGCGGCATACCGTTTTTTTCTTCCAGCACGCGACTGTACCGACGAAAAATCACTTCTTCCATCGTAGCAAAATCGTCCGGTCCTTCAACAGTTTTTACATTGAAGTGACGATATTCTTTTTTCGCGGGTTTTGCGTTTATGAAAACGGTCATGGCACTTACTGCATGATGGCCCTGAATATTTGAATTATCAAAACAATCAATGCGCACAGGCTCCACTTTCATTCGTAAATCTTTTTTCATTTGTTGCAAAATCCGTTGCGCGTGTTCCTCCGGATTGGTTAAAGCTAACTGACGATTTTTATCAATGCGGTATTGTTCCGCATTGCGTGCACATAAATCCAGGAGAATTTTTTTGTCGCCCGCCTTAGGTACAAAAAATTTTACATCCGGAAATTCACTTTCGGGATAAAAAGAAACAACAATTTCTTTTGAGGTACTTTGCGTTTCGGTGCGCATATCGTACAGGGCGTACAATAAAATATCGCTGTCGCTTTCGTCCAGTTTCTTTTTTACTTCAACCGTTTGCGAAGCAATAATCGCCCCCTTTACCACATGGAAATAGGTTACATAATACACGTCGTTTTCTTTCACCATGGCGGCCACGTCCAAATCCTCAATAGTATTGCTTACCACCATTGATTTTGCCTGGTATTTTTCGAGTGATTCTATTTTTTCTTTTACAAGTTGAGCGTTTTCAAATTCCATTTTCTCCGAATGAGAATTCATCTGCTGTTTTAACTCGCGTATAACCGAAGAAATATTTCCTTTTATAATATTTTTTATTTGCTTGATATTTTCATCGTAGTCACTTTGAGTTTGTAAAGAAATGCAGGGCGCTTTACAGGTACCTATATGATAATCCAAACAAGCGCGGAATTTTTTTGCCGCAATGTTTTTTTCAGTTAAGTCCAGGCTGCAAGTGCGTAACGGAAAATTCTCTTTTATAAAAGCGAGTAAAGTTTTTACAGAAGTGATGGAAGCATAGGGTCCGAAATATTCAGAGCCATCTTTAATTTTTTTTCTTGTATAAAAAATACGCGGGTAATTTTCTCTCTTCAAACAAATCCAGGGGTATGTTTTATCATCCTTTAAACTTATGTTGTAGCGCGGCTGGTATTGTTTAATTAAATTATTTTCGAGTAAAAGCGCGTCATATTCGGTATTCACAACAATCGTTTTTATGTCGGTTATTTTTTTTACCAATAAACGCAATCTCGAGTTATCATGCTCTTTATGAAAATACGAAGACACTCTTTTTTTTAAATTTTTCGCTTTGCCCACATATAAAATCTTCTCCTCCGCGTCAAAATACTGATACACCCCCGGTTTTTCGGGAAGGGTTTTTAAAATGGTTTCTATACGGACAGGTATTTCCAATTTTGAGTGATTTTCTGTAAAAATCAGTAAAAATCTGCCATTACGGCTTTTTACAGTTTATTATTAGCAATTGCACGGTATTTGAGAGCTAAAAGGTGTTAGTTTCTATGTTCAAAAGTAATCTACATTGAGCATAAAAACATGCCCTTTTTGGTAAATTTGTATAATATTTCAGAGAGAATATATGAGTACTGTTATTAAGAAAGTTAATTGCCTGATTATCGGGTCGGGCCCCGCCGGATACACTGCCGCTATTTACGCAGCACGGGCTGCCCTTAAACCCCTAATGTACACCGGAATGCAACCCGGCGGACAACTTACCATAACTACTGAAGTAGAAAATTATCCCGGTTATCCAAAAGGGATTCAGGGTCCCGAGATGATGGAAGATTTTAAAGCCCAGGCCGAGCGTTTTGGCACTGATGTTCGTTTCGGATACGCCAGTAAAGTTGATTTCACCGGGCCGGTACATAAAGTTTGGATTGATGAAACAACCGAGATACACGCAAATACCGTAATCATTGCAACAGGCGCGTCTGCCAAATGGTTAGGTCTGCCCAGCGAAGAAAAATTAAACGGTTTCGGGGTTTCTGCCTGCGCGGTATGTGACGGTTTCTTTTTTAAAGGACAAGATGTAGCAATCGTTGGTGCCGGAGATACGGCCGCCGAAGAAGCAACTTATCTTGCCAAGCTTTGCAAAAAAGTTTACATGATCGTACGCCGCAGCGAAATGCGTGCCTCTAAAGCGATGCAACAGCGTGTATTGAATACCCCGAATATTGAAGTGTTGTGGGACAGTGAAACAAAAGAAATTTTAGGAGACAAAACCGTTAACGGCGCGCTCATCATCAATCATAAAACAAAGCAGGAAAGCAAACTGGATATAACGGGGTTTTTTGTAGCCATTGGCCATAAACCGAACACCGATATTTTTAAAGAGTGGCTGGATATGGATGAGAGCGGTTACATAAAAACAATCCCGGGTACAAGCAAAACAAAAATTAATGGTGTGTTTGCCGTTGGCGACGCGCAGGATAAAGTTTACCGCCAGGCTGTTACTGCCGCAGGAAGCGGTTGCATGGGTGCTTTGGACGCTGAACGTTATTTAGCCGAAGCAGGAATACATTAAAAATACTATATACAACAGATGAAAAATCTACTTGCCATTTTCTTTTCTCTTTTCTTTTTCTGCTCCTTTTCTCAAATGGCACAGGATTACGCCGACCAGGTTCCGCAGCTAAGGCGCTTTGACCCTAAAGAAGTGGTCGACTCTACTTACGGTATTACCATGTACGATAAATTAACCCCGCTTATGGGTGGCGATTCGGTGCGTTACGATAAAAAAGGATATAACATTCAGGGATGGTGCGACGATTTTTACAAAAGCGGAAAATTACTTCACAAAGGTTTTTATGTTGACGGGCAGTTACGCGCTTACAAAAATTATTACGAAAACGACCAGATGGAGCGTGTTTACCGCATGCTGGATTATAAACATTGCGAAGTTTTTATTTACTACCCCGACGGGAAATTAAAATCGGAGGTGCATTATTACAACCACGTACCTAACAAACAAATTGATTATTTTCCCAACGGGAATATGAATTTTTACGAAGAGAGCCACGGAGATAATGATTATTTAATTAAACGGAATTCTTTTTTTGAAAACGGATACGCCGAAATAATTTTTGAACTTATTGATAAAAGAAAAAGGCTCTACCTGCACAAAGAATTTTTTCCGACCGGAAAATTAAAAGAAGAAGGCACTTTAAAATACAGCGCAGATAAAATTGATTACGTAAAAGAGGGTGAGTGGAAAACTTATAACGAAGCGGGCGACGTGGTTAAAACAGAAAAATATCAGAACGGTGAGCTTCGCGATTAAATTACTTTCTTTTCCTGCAACCCCGTTTCGGTTATTAAAGATTGCTCCTGGTAACTTTCGTAATCGGTGTTTATCACCCACAAATCGTGACCGGCATTTTTGGTAATATTTTCTGCTGCTAAAAAGCCCATTAAAATCGAATGGTCCTGGTTATTGTATTTAAACGCGCCGTAGCGGCCTATTGGAATAAGATTATTAACCGTACGTAAAAAATCTTCCACCTCTTTTAAATCCTCTTTATAACCTGTAGAATACACAGGGTAACAACGCGGAATACGATAGACACTTCCTCCCAAAATTCCGGCATCCTTAATCAGACCTGTTTCCCGGATTTCTTTTTTTGCCAGTTCAATCAGAGTTGCTTCGTCTTCTTTCCAGATTTTATCGTCGTCGTAACACCAGTATTCCAGCGCGAGGATAGTTGATTTTTCATTACCGTAAAGTTGCGGCACCCAGTTACGGAAATTGGTAATGCGGCCCGTTTGTAAATCACCGGAATTTACATAAATCCAGTTATCGGGAAATAAATTAATAGCATTGATATTTAAATAAACTATTATTGTATTCCGGAACTTTAGTTTTTTACATTTCTCTGCAACGCTTTGCGGAACATCGGGTAAGCGGCTTACCATCAGAGTAAGTGGCATAGAAGAAACAATTGTATCGTAATTTTTTACATTGCCATCTGTAAGTTGAATACTTTTTGCGGTTTTACCTGCCTTACCGTCAGGCAGATTTTCAGTAATTACTTTTTCAATAGGAGTTTTCAAGAATACATTTCCGCCTTTGCTTTTTATGAAATCGGCCATTCGGTTATAAATCATTCCTGTTCCTCCCACGGGATATGCAAAAACATCTACTAATGTTTTATGCTTTTTTGATTTGTCTTTAAATACTGCGTTTTTAAATGCTTCCCACAGAGAAAGTTTTTTAATGCGTTGCGCCGCGAAATCAGAATCCAAATCAGTGCATTTTATCCCCCACAATTTTTCGGTATAGTCTTTAAAAAAAATTTGGTACAAACGTTTACCGAAACGGCGTGTTACCCAGGTTTCAAAAGTTCCTTCGTCTTTGGTCGGAATAATTTTTTCCTTTCCGAAACTAAGGATAGCGCGGGATGCTTCAAAAATACCGAGATTGCCGAGGGCATTAAACATTTTTACAGGATAGAAGAAAAATTTACGTTTATAATAAATGCGCGTTAAACGGTTTACCATTCTGTAATCGCGCCCGGCAACTTCCAGCCATATTTTATTTACACGGGTATCATCACTGAAAAAACGGTGTGGACCTATATCTACAGTTTGGTTCCAAAGCTGTATGGATTTTGACATGCCTCCAATAAAATCGGAAGCTTCATATACATCCACCGCTACACCTTGTTTGGCAAGTTCGTACGCGGCGGTCATACCTGCGGGTCCGGCACCTATTACTGCTACTTTTTTAGACATAAAATGAAGGGTGCAAAGTTAAGCTTATTTACGAGAATCAGAACCCCGGAATTCCCCCTTTAAAATCAAGGCCTTTGAGCCTTTGTTTTTCATCAATCGGGAATCGCTTCTTATAATACCATTTACCGGCCTTGATATAGCCTTTAATTTCCATTTGTTTATTCTTGCCTATTAATAAGCCCGGAATATCAGAAAGGGAAGCGTCTTTTAAATTACCTTTTAACAAAAATGTATGCTCGACACTTGAGTTGGCCGCTATTTTTACTTTTTTCACCAACTTTGCTTTACCCAGTTTTACATCTCCGTACATAATATCGGCTTTTGAACGAAACACTTTAAAGCCAATGGGGTTCGGATTATTTATCGTAACTTTTATTTCTCCTTCTATTCCCTGAGGAGTAAGTTTTGTAACCTTAAAATCATTAATGCTTGATATTGAAATTTCTTTAAACTCGCCAATGCAGGAAAACATGAATAATCCCGCTACGATGATTAAACTATTTTTTAAAACTTTCATTCGTAAATTTATTAAAATCAGTCTGCTTCTTAACGCGGAAATGAAATAAAACGTATAAGAACATCGCAAATAAAAAGAAAGCCACACTTTGATGCGCAACGCCAAGTACTACCGGAACACTGTATAAAAGCGTAAAAATTCCAAGCATAACCTGTAAAGTAGTTAAATATACCAACCAGGTTACTCCCTTATGCTGCCAGGTACTTAATTTTAATTTATTTGAACGCGCCCATATATATAAAATAAAACATACTACTACCCATGCAAATGTGCGGTGAATAAATTGTACGCCGGCGCCGTTTTCTGTAAAGTCTTTTATAATTGAATCGCTCGTTAAAATGGTATCGGCGGGAAACCATTCATCTCCCATCTTAGGCCACGTAGGATAATACAATCCTGCCTTTAATCCTGCCACAAAAGCTCCGTAAATAACCTGGAACAGCAAAGCCACAAACGCAAACACGCTTATTTTAAAAAGTTTTCTTCCTTCGTTGGGTGCGGTATAATTTTTGTCGTTTTCAAAAATCAATTCGAGGGCAAACCAAAACGCAAATGCAAACGCGGTAAAAGCTGTCATCAAATGCGTAGCTAATCTGTAATGGCTCACGTAAGGATTTTTAGTTAATCCACTTTTAACCATCCACCAACCTACTAAACCCTGCAATGCGCCAACGCACATTAATATTACACATTTGATAAGTAACAGTTTCGTTAATTTTTTCTTCCAATACAAAAAAGCAAAGCCCGCAAAAAATACAAAGCCTATCATACGACCTATCATTCGGTGCGACCACTCCCACCAAAAAATATTTTTGAATTCATCAATAGTCATTTCACTATTGATGATTTTAAACTCGGGGCTCTCCTGGTATTTAGAAAAATGTTCGTTCCAACTTTGCTCACTTAAGGGGGGCATGGTACCCATTACACTCCAGTCTGTAATAGATAAGCCGGAATGCGTAAGGCGCGTGATACAACCTATTACTACCATTAGGTAAATAAGTACGCAGCCTGTAAGGAGCCAATAGATTACCTGTTTATGGGGATTGTTTTTTATCACGGAAAAAATCGGCGTAAAGATACATAAGGAATGCCTTTATACATTAAATTAGCAAAGAATTATATGGATTTTATTCTGCCTTTTTCAATTAAAAGCCCCGAAAAGCCGGTTAGTGTTAAGCAAAAAATTTTGCTTACGGGTTCTTGCTTTGCCGAAGAAATTGGCCATAAAATGAGTGAAAGAAGGTTTAACACGCTTGTTAACCCGCACGGTATTTTGTTTAATCCGCTTAGTTTAAAAAAAGCTCTTGAAGATTATACCGAAGGTAAAAATTACTCGGAAAAAGATATTTTAAAATCTAACGAACTGTGGTTAAGCCTTAATCATCACGGGCGATTCTCAAACACAGATTCTGTCAAATGTTTGCAGAGTATTAACGAAGAAATAAATACAGCACATACTCACTTGAAAAAATGCGATTGGCTTATTGTAACTTTTGGAAGCGCTTTTGCTTATAAATACAAAAGTACAGGAGAGGTTGTCGGTAATTGCCATAAAATTCCTTCTGCTGAATTTGAAAAAATCCTTCTTACCAAAGAAAGAATTGTTGCGGCATGGAAAACACAAATGGCGGCGCTGAAAAAATTTAACCCGACATTAAATATTCTGTTTACGGTAAGCCCGGTACGTTATATACGAGACGGATTAATTGAAAACAATCGCAGCAAAGGAATTTTATCAGATGCCGTTCACACTTTAGTTGAAGAAAATAAAAATTGTTTTTACTTTCCCGCTTACGAAATTGTCATTGACGAATTACGCGATTATCGCTTTTTTAAAGAAGACATGATTCATCCGAATCATCTCGCGGTAAATTATGTTTGGGAAAAATTTGTTTCTTCTTTTTGTGATGAGCAAACAAAAAATTTCCTTTCGGAATACGAGCCACTTTTAAAAAGCATGAATCATCGTCCGCTGCAGGAAAATACAGAGGTTTATCAGAGATTTAAATTAGAATTGGAAGAAAAAATAAATGCTTTGTTAAAAAAATAAATCACAGAGATCATAAACAATCCCCGTCATCTGCGTTCCATTTCTTAAGTTTTCTGCTTTTTCTTCTTCGCGGCGGGAAATAAAACGTTATTCAAAATCAAACGGTATCCTGCCGAATTAGGATGTAAACTTAAATCAGTAGGAGGATCTTCCACCCTGTGCTGGTAATCTTCCGGGTCGTGACCACCGTAAAAAGTCCAGGTGCCTTTTCCGTACTCGCCGTGAATATAACGGGCTTCGTTAGCCGCTTTATTCTCTCCCATAATTAAAACGTTTTTCTTTACATACGTTTTATCAAAGGCCACGGTTTGTCCCCAAAAACCTTTTATCAATTGCTCGTGACTCTGACATAACATCGTTGGAACAGGATCCCATTTAGCCGAAAAATCGAAAAGCGTGAAAAAATCATTCTCCTTCGTTACTCCGTGTTTAGGAATACGCGTGTTATATGTATCAATGGTAGAAAATTCGTATTCGTAAGGATTTGTACTAAGCATATAATTTTCAAAAGCGAAACCTTTGCTGTAATCAATTTTTTTATTCATGTCTTTATCCGCGGGGTCGCCGTCAAACATATAATCGCAAATATCGATTCCTTCGGCGGCAAGCGCGATATCGTAGCTGTCGGTTGCGGAACACATGGCAAACATGAACCCTCCACCCGAAACAAAGTCGCGTACTTTTTTTGCAACAGCCAGTTTCATTAAAGAAACTTTACTGAAGCCCAATTTTTTTGCCATGGCTTCATTTTCTTTCACTTCGTTTACATACCATGCGGCGTTACGTGATTGTGACCAGAATCTTCCGTATTGTCCGGTAAAATCTTCGTGGTGTAAGTGCATCCAATCGTATTCAGAAAGTTTTCCGTTCATTACTTCTTCATCATATACGATATCATAAGGTATCTCCGCGTAATTTAAAACTAAAGTTACTGCATCGTCCCAGGGTTGTTTTCCTTTGGGTGAATACACTGCAATCCTCGGAGCTTTCTCTAATTTAACGGCATCCTGGTTGACTTCAGGATTAGAAATTTCCTGCAGGATAGCCGTGCTTTTTGCATCGGGAATTACTTCGTATGAAATCCCGCGTATGTTGCACTCATCGGTAAAAGCTTTATCATTGCGGAACATAAAACTGCCTCCGCGATAATTAATGAGCCAATAAAGTTCAATATCGTGTTTTAAAATCCAGTAAGCAATACCGTAGGCTTTTAAATGGTTTTTCTGGGTATTATCCATCGGGATTAATATCTGAGAGGAGAAACCGCTTACAGTAACCAGAAATAATGCAACTATTAAAAAAACTTTTTTCATCCTTTTTTTCACCGCAAAGTCGCTAAGATGCAAAGAATATTTTAAACAACTTTGGTGTCTTTATGCCTTTGCGGTTGCATCTTTAAAGATACGCAAATTTCGTGCAAATATTGTCGTTTTAAGGTTTTTTAAGGCTCTTTTTTACCTTATAAATTTCCTTAACTTTGATAAAATCGTATTAGAAGGCTTTATGCAGGAGAATAAGATTGATTATGAGCAGGAATGGGAAACCGAAGTGCTTAAACTGGCCACCAAATCGGCAGGTACAAGCTGGGTTATGTCTGCAATTATTATTCCTTTTTTCGCTTTTTTTGAATATAATTATAGTCACGAGCGTTTCCTTAATTATCTCTATATTTTCCTTGGTGTTTCGGCGTTTATGTTAGGCATTGTTTTGTGGAAGAAATATTTTTCGCTTCCCGCTTTCATAGCAACTTATGGCATTTCTATTATTGCTGCAACGTGTTTTGGTTATATGGCGGCCTACACACAGGTTGAAAATGTGCACAATTATTTATTGGCTGTGAGTACCATTACATTGGTAAGAGGCTTGTTATATTTTGGAAAAACAATCAATCTCATTTTAGTTTCTTTCATTAATCACACTGTAGCATTTTTTCTTATTCTTTCGGCGCGTTGCGAACCCTTTTGGGAAATCCCCTCTATGGGAAGCACCCTTTTTTTCGGTGGAATTTTTATGCTTTTTGCTTTTGCGGGAATGAATACGCGTTATAAGATTACCAAAGAAAATTTTATTAACACACTGAAACTGAAAATCTCACGGGATATCATTGAAGAAAAAAATAAAGAAATTACCGATAGCATTACTTATGCAAAACGAATACAAAATTCACTTTTAACAAGCGAAAAATATATCGCACGGAATTTAAATAAGTTGCTTAAGAAAAATTAATTTTTACGATTTTCTGAAAGTCAGAATAAATATTTTTATTCGTCGCCACCATTTCTTTCCCGAATAAATAATTTTCTCCGCCTGTAAAATCACTTAATACTCCGCCTGCCTGCTTCACAATCAACGCGCCGGCAGCTACATCCCAGGCATTAAGGTTGTACTCAAAAAATCCGTCGAAGTGTCCGCACGCCACATAACATAAATCAACCGCGGCAGCTCCCATACGGCGAATTCCCCTCGTATTTTTCATGAAATACTCTGTAGTTTTCTGAAACCCCTCAATCCTGTCGAAATTTTTTACCGGGAATCCTGTAGCTATAAGACAATCGCCAAGCTTTGTACTTTTTGAAACAGAAATTTCCTTTCCGTTACAAAAAGCTTTTCCATCCTTATGCGCACTGAACATTTCATTTTGGGGAATATTAAAAACCACTCCCAGCAAAATTTCTTTTTTACTTGCCAACGCAACGCTCACGGCGTAAGAAGGTACGTTATGAATAAAATTTGTTGTCCCGTCCAAAGGGTCGATAATCCAGTTTAATTCTTTTGTGTTTGTATCCGGGCTACTTTCTTCCGCAATAAATCCCGCCTCAGGCACTACGTTTTTTAATTTATCTATCAATTGTAATTCCGATTGCTTATCCACATAACTCACCAAATCATTCCTGTCCTTCGCCAGAATATCTTTCTCCGAAAAAGTTTTCCGCTCGCGCGCTATAAAAGCACCGGTTTCTTCAACCGTTTTAATTACCTCCTGTAAAAGTTTTTCCAATTCCATTTTTACAAAGATAACCAATCCCTCCTTATACTTTCTTCTTTTCATTTTCTCTACTCTTTTACTTCGTATTTCCAACCTCGTACTTCAAACCTCTCACCTCCTACCTCATTATTTACTATCTTTGAGCTTTATGTCGCAAAAGAAACTTATACTCATTACCAACGACGACGGTATTACCGCGCCGGGTATTTTATTTTTAAGCAACCTGGCAAAACAATTCGGAGAGGTTTGCGTTATTGCGCCTGATAAACCTCAAAGTGGGATGAGCAATGCTATCACTTTAAATTCTACTCTCCGTATTGAAGAAAGCAACCTTCATAAAGTAAGTAAGGAATACAGTTGCAGCGGCACACCTGTTGACTGCGTAAAGATGGCCGTAAATAAATTTTTAGACAGGAAACCTGATTTGGTTCTCTCTGGTGTTAATCACGGCTCTAATCTTTCCATCAACGTAATTTATTCGGGTACCATGAGCGCGGCTATTGAGGGTGCTATTGAAGGAATTCCTTCTATTGGTTTTTCATTGAGCGATTTTTCTCTCGATGCTGATTTTTCTCAATGCGAAAAAATGATAAAAGAAATTGTAGAAAAAGTATTATCTGAAAATTTTACAGAAACGACTTGTCTTAATGTAAACATCCCCAAGCTAAAAGCCGGAGAAATGAAAGGCATTAAAGTTTGTCGCGCTGCACTCGGCAATTGGATTGAAGAATTTGATGAACGCAAAGACCCCTCTGGCCGGTCTTATTACTGGCTTACCGGTAAATTCGTTAACCTGGAAGAAGGAAATCCTGAAACCGACATGTATTTTAATAAAAAAGGTTACGTTACAGTAGTACCCGTTGACTTTGACATGACCAATCACGGGCAGGTAAAAGAGTTTAAACGTTTATTTGAATAATATGCTGAAGAAAATTAACTGGAATAATTTTTGGCTTGGTGGTATTGGTGGTTTGATATTGCCTTTTATTTCTATTTTAATTTACTGGCTCTGGAGTTTTAAGTATATGAAGTTTTTTCCGCAGTTTTTTCATTTCTTAATGAATGGCGGGGTATTATCTGCCGTTTTAAGTTTATGCTTAATTCCGAATCTGGGTTTATTTTTTTTATTTGTAAATAAGGAAAAATACAAAACCTGCCGTGGAATTATTTTAACAATGTTGCTGTATGGTTTTTTGATTCTGTATTTAAAAATATACGTTGAACACAGTTGGGATAATTAGGAAATTGACGATTGAGAGATTGACGATTTGAGTATTTGAAACTGCAAATCGTAAATATCAAAATCTGTAAATCGTAAATGATAAAATCGTAAATGAATTACTATGTTATAGCCGGCGAACCTTCGGGAGATTTACATGCCTCCAATCTTTTGCGGGAATTAAAAAAAGCGGACCAAAAAGCTACTTTTCGTTGCTGGGGCGGCGATTTAATGAAAGCGGAAGGAGGAGAAATTGTAAAACATTACAAGGAACTCGCTTTTATGGGTTTTATTGAAGTAGTGGCAAATCTTCGCACCATTTTTAAAAACATCGCATTCTGCAAAGAAGACATTTTAAAACATAAACCCGACGCGCTTATTTTAGTTGACTACCCCGGCTTTAATCTTCGCATTGCAAAATGGGCAAAGCAGCAGGGCATTCGTGTTTTTTATTATATCTCTCCTACTGTTTGGGGCTGGCAGGAAAGCCGTGTAAATATTGTGAAGGAATGCGTAGAGCGCATGTTTGTGATTCTTCCTTTCGAAAAACCGTTTTACGCCAAACATAATTGCGAAGTAGATTATTTCGGGCATCCTTTATCCGATATCGTTAATGCCGAAAAAGAAAAAATCATTTCGCGGAATGATTTTCTTAAAAAACACAATCTGCCTGATAAGCCCATTATTGCCTTATTCCCGGGAAGCCGAAAGCAGGAACTCAATTATATTTTGCCCGATATGTTGAAAGCCGTAAAACATTTTCCGGATTACCAGTTTGTGATTGGGGCATCGGCTACTTTTTCGCAAAATAATTACGAAGCAGTAACCAAGGGTTTTGATGTAAAAATTATAAAAGACGATACCTACGCTCTTATGTTTCACGCCCGCGCAGGATTAGTAAAATCGGGCACATCGATACTGGAAGCTGCTCTTTTCGGGCTTCCGATGGCACTTTGTTATAGCGGAAATGCCATTTCGGTACAAATTACCCGTATGGTAATTAAGGTAAAATGGATAGGATTGGTCAATTTAATCCTCAATAAAAACGCGGTTACCGAGCTAATTCAGAGGGAATTAAATGAAACCCGTATCGTTGAAGAGCTTACCGGCCTTTTAGAGGGGCCAAAAAGAAATCAACTATTGGCTGAGTATAACATTATACAGGGCCTATTGCAGGCAGGTAATGTTTCGGCTAAAATTGCAGCGGAGATATACCGTCGTCTGCAACATGAAAAGGCCTGAAAAATTAACTGTCATATTTTTAGCATTATTTGCCCTGGCAGCTACTTCGGGTATTCGCCCCATTGTAAAAAAAGACAAAGGCGGGCCTGCAAAAAAAACAAAGGCCAAAATAGCCGACTGGAATAAGTTTACCGCCGGAGAAATCGTCAACATAAAAATTCTCAGCCTCACAAAAATTAAAGAACTGGTTTTTGCACCGGAGATTGGCAACTATCAATTAATTGCCGACGGGAAAAACCTGCTTACATTCGACGCGCAAAATGCGTTGAAAATTTCTGTAGTAAATGATTCACTCGAAGTAAAATCGTTCGAAAAATACTGGGGGAAATTTATTTCGCTACGTGTTTTTTCATCTGACGCGGAAAAATCTTTTAAGCTGAAATGCCTTAATCCTGATCGCAAGCCTCGTTTTTTTGATGACAATCTGAACATAACAGTTGAAACAGGATTTTTGCGTTTGCTCAACGAATCGGTTTTGGATAATTACATTGCCGGCGTTTCCGAAGCTGAATCAGGATTGTATTCTCCGATAGAATTTTACAAAGTGCAGGCTATACTTGCCCGCACATATGCTCTTACGCATTACACTAAACACCAGACGGAAGGTTTTAATTTATGCGACCAGGTACACTGCCAGGCTTTTTTCGGAAAGTCGCACGAAGCAAAAATTATACAGGCCGTAAACGCAACACGCGGTAAAGTAGTTGTGGACGATGACATGAATTTAATCGTGGCAGTTTTTCATTCTAACAGCGGCGGGCAAACTGTTAACTCGGAAGACGTTTGGGGAACAAGTACTTCTTACCTGCGCGCGGTTAACGACACCTTCAGCCTTAAAATGCCTAACGCAAAATGGCAAAGAAAAATACTTGCAAGTGATTGGTTGGATTATTTAAAACTGAAACACAATTACCCCGTTGACGACAGCAGCGCGCGTTGGCAGGCCTTGCACTTTAAACAGGAATCGCGGAAAATAAATTTAGAATACGCAAGCATTAAAGTACCACTTAAAAATGTGCGTACGGATTTTCAATTAAAATCAACTTTCTTCTCTATAGAGCCCGCCGGAGATACTTTAATTCTTAACGGCCGCGGTTTTGGCCACGGCATTGGCATGTGCCAGGAAGGCGCAATGCGTATGACCAAAGCAGGATATAACTACAAAGACGTTTTAAATTTTTACTACCGCAATGTGCACCTGATCGATTTAAAAGATTTGAATTTTTTCAGAGAGTAGTTTACACACTTAACTCGTTTCCGAATTACCGGAAACTACTGTTTTATAAACTTAGTTTTATAAGTTTCGCCTCCTGATAAAGTAATTTGTAAGATATAATAACCCTCCGGTAAAGTTGACACTTCAATGATATTTGAGAAAAGGAGTCTTTTCACAGTTTTTTCCTAAAGTATTTTGGATTGTAAGGATAGAGTTTTGGTAATTAGAAATACTTTCGATATTTAATGAGACAATATTTGAAGAAGGGTTGGTAAACCTTTTCATGTAATAAAGATAGTAAAAAAGTGAGAGAGCAGCAAAAACACCTGTATGGTTTCTTTCGCCATTAAAAAAAGAAAACTATTTTTACCGCCGTGAATTTTTTAAACTATAATCCATTCCTACGCATTTTATTTCCTTTTCTGCTGGGAATAACGCTTTGGCTTTTTGGTTATGAAAAAGCGCCCGAGCTTTTGGTGCTTTGCGCTGCGTTTGGTATATGCGTATGGGTTTATTTAATGACGATTAAAAAAGCACGAAGTTTTTCAAAACTGTTTTTTGGTTTGTTTACCCAGGTTTTTTTGTTTTTAACGGGCTGGGGCTTTTGTCAACTCAATAATGAAAAAGAAAACCCACATCATTATACAAGCTTACTCGGCAGCGAGCCGGAATTTTATTCGGGTTACATCAGTGATTTACCTGCAGAAAAAACCAAAAGCGTAAAAGCTGAAATTGTTTTACAACAGGCTAAAGTAAAAGGCCAATGGAAAAATACTTCAGGGAAAATTATTGTTTACTTTCAAAAAAACGAAACTGCAAAAAATTTAGAAACAGGCAATACCATTATTTTCTCTTCTCAATTACAGGAAGTAACGCCACCTTTAAACCCGCACGAATTTGATTATAAAAATTACCTTAAGCTTAAAAACATTTTTTATACCGCTTACTTAAAAGAAGGTAGCTGGAGTTGCATTAAACAACAGGAAAGTTTTTCGTTTTACGGTTTCGCACAAAAAATTCGCAAATACCTTTTAAATACTTATAAGGAAAGTGGCTTACAAGATTCTGAATTTGCTATGGTAGCCGCTTTGGTTTTAGGTTACGACGACCAGATTGATCAACCTCTCATGAACGCTTATTCGCATACAGGCACATTGCACGTATTATCTGTTTCAGGTTTGCACGTGGGTGTGATTTATTTGATGTTGGGTTACTTGCTTGCCTTCATGAAGGGAAATAAAAAAATAGTATGGCTGAAAGTCTTTTTAATTCTTTCCTTTTTATGGTTTTTCGTTTTGCTATCGGGATTTTCTGCTCCTGCCGTACGCGCCGCTTTAATGTTCAGTTTAATCTTGATTGGTAAAACACTTTTTGAAAATGTAGAAGTTTCTAATATTGTTTTTGTTTCTGCGTTTATAAGTTTATGCTATAACCCGCTCTGGTTGGCAGATGCGGGCTTTCAATTATCTTACGTGGCGGTACTTGGGATTATTTATTTGTATCCCCGTTTTTATAATATGTTTGCGTTCTCGTCAGGCTTTGCCGAAAAAATATGGGCTCTTTGTTCGGTAAGTATTGCAGCTCAATTAGCCACGTTGCCGATTACGCTTTATTATTTTCATCAATTTCCGGTTTTGTTTTTGGTAACCAATATGCTTTTAATTCCTGTTTCAACAATAGTTATGTACGGTGGAATTTTAGTTTTGGTTTTTTCTAAAGTAGCATTCATAAGCAAAACTTTGGTTTGGCTCACAGCAACCCTCATAAAATTCATGAATGCCTCTGCACTTTTCTTTGACCAACTTCCTTTCTGCATGATTGACAATATTCATCTTTCATTGGTAAATATGGTATTGATGTACATTTTAATTGTATTAGTTTTTATTGCGATAGAATATCGTTCTTATAAACTTCTGATGAGTTCCTTTGGCTTAACGATTCTTATGCTCTTCATTTCTTTATTTTATGATTTTGCGGCGAAGAAAAATAATGAATTTGTAATTTATCATTCTGATAAAAATTCGACAATGGATATTTTTACAGGAAATGATCTTGTGCGGATTACGGATACTTCTGCAGATTATCGTTTGGCAAGTACACTTCGGGAAAACCGAATTTATCATGATGTCATTTCAGAAAAGAATATTCAGCTCGGGAAAATCTGCCTCTTGTTTGCGGGCAACAAAAAAATTCTCTACGTACAAGACGGCAGCACAATTTCAAAAAACTTATTGCAGGCTATAAAACCGGATTTTGTTTGGCTGCCCTCCTCTGCGGTAAAAATAAAAAAACAGCGCAAACATCTGTGCAAAGAAGAGAATTTTATCGTTTCCGGCAAATTTTACAAAAAAAAAAATTGCTTTAACAAAGCTTATTTCACGCAAAACAAAGGGGCCTTTACCTTATCTTTGCCCTAATGAATATCCGCATCGGAAATAAAGTGCGCCTTTTAAACGAAAAAGGCGAAGGCGTCGTTACCCGCCTTAAAGATAAAAGCACTGCCTTTGTTGAGGTGGATGGTTTTGAAATCCCCTACCGTATCTCCGACCTGGTTTTAATTGAGACCGAAATTGTTTTTACCAAAGATGAAAAACAGACCGAAGAGATAAAACACGAATGTATTTTTTTCGTCATTGAACCCGACCATGAAATGCCCTTGTTGCAAAACGAATTCAGCTTTTACATTCTTAATTCTTCTTCGTTCAATTTATTATTTACCTACAGCATTCGCGATGGTAATCTCTATCAGACAACTAAGCAAGGCGAGATTGGCCCCTTTCAAAAAGTACTTTTAAAAAAATTACAGAAACATCAACTAAAAGAATTCGCTTATCATAAAGTTGAACTTCTGTTTTTCAAAAAACAACATTATACTTCACAAATTCCGGTGGCGGAAATCGTTCACTTAAACGAAAATATTTTAAATCCGCATAATTTCATTCCGCACCACGATTTTAAATTCCCCGTTTGGGCTTATACCTTAAAAGATAATTTTAACGAGGCAAAAAAGCTCACTCAAACTCTTACCGATTACGATGTGGAACGCCTTCGCACTTTAAAAGAATTGAAACAGCAGGAAAAAAAATCAGTGCCGCATAATAATCCCGCTTTTTTAGTTGACAAGGAAATTGATTTGCATATCGAAGAGCTTACAGATTCTTACAAGGGCATGAGCAATTACGACATGTTACAATTGCAGTTGCGCAATTTTCAAATGCATTTGGATGAAGCAATAAATAACCGCTACCATAAAATTATTTTTATTCACGGTGTAGGGAACGGAAGATTAAAACAGGAAATTTTAAATATACTTGCGGGTTACACGAAAGAGGTACGTTATTACGACGGCGAGTATAAAAAGTATGGACTTGGCGCTACCGAAGTGCTTATTTTATAAACTGTCAGTTCGAATAACAATGCGTTAACGAGTGTACCGAGAACGAAATCGTTTTGTAATTTAATCACTTCTCGATACGCTCCACAAAAAAAATGGGACTACTTGAAGTGACCTTGTACGATTTGGGATAATTGTCCGTTCAAGTAAACCTGGCCCACCGGCAGGTTGTATCGAGAACAGAGCTTATATTTGTAGCATGCTTTTCGTTTATATTTTATTGTGCACCGATGGCACTTATTATACAGGATTGACTAATGATTTAAGAAGAAGAATGGCTGAACATCAGGGCGGCCGGCATAAAAAATCTTATACTTGTAAAAGATTACCTGTTGAGCTTGTTTTCAAAGCTGAGTTTACTGATGCCAACTATGCAATAGCATTTAAAAAGAAAATTAAAAAGTGGTCGGCAGCGAAACAGGAAGCCTTAATACATGGAAATTTTCATTTTTTACCTGAATTGGCCAAGAAAAAGAATTGGAATAAATCAAAATAATCACTTCTCGATAAGTTCACAAGAAAAAGCGGGACTACTCGAAACGACATCACTGAATTGGAAAAATCACTGTCAGTTCGAGTAAGTTTGGCCCACTGGCAAAGTATATCGAGAACTGATATGAAGAATTTATTTTTTTATCGCCTCCGCAAAAACGCTCACGCCACAGGGAAAAGGCATAGCTTTAAAAACTTTATTCTCCACACTCATCCAGCCAATAAGCATTTTATTTAAAGCGGGATTAAAACCTGAAAGTTGGTCTTTTGCTTCTTTAGAAGGAGAAATTTTATTTTTAAGATTTTGCAGCAAGCGAAAAACAGCTGTAGGAAAAAACACTGAAAAATTCCAATAACCTTTACGGGTTACATTAAATCCTGCCTTTTGCATTTTTGCAACCAGATTCGCTCTTGTATATCTCCTGAAATGAAAATTCACCACATCCTGTTCACTCCATAAAAATTTATAGGCAGGAACAAAGACAATAATTCTTCCGCCGGGTTTTAAAATACTGTACCAGTTTGCCAATGCTTTTTCATCAAACTCTAAATGCTCCAATGAATCACTGGCAATTAATAAGTCAAAACTGTTTGGTGCAAATTCTAAATTATGCGCGTCCATTTGATAAGCCTTCAGGCCACGTCTTTCACACTTGGCAACAGCTTCTTCACTGAAATCGGCACCCGCCGCGTTTTCAAAACCCTGTTGTTTTAAATCGTTGAGCAAAGGGCCACCCGCGCAGCCAATATCTAAAATTTTTGATTTTTTACCGGTATTTTTTAAGAGTGATAAAACAGCTCTACGCCTCGCAACAAACCACCAGTTCCACTCTTCTATATCGTGGTATTTTTCTTCGTAAGCCTTGTCCAAAACAATAAAATTAAATTACCATTTCGGGCACATCGCCTTCAATAATCAGTTTGCCGGCGGTAGCTTTTTTAATTTGCTCTACAGTAACACCCGGGGCGCGCTCCAATAATTTAAAGCCCCCTTCTTTTACAATTTCATATACGCCTAATTCGGTAACTACTTTTTTAATACAGCGTATCCCGGTTAAAGGCAACTCACATTTTGGTAATAATTTTGATTCGCCTGCTTTATTTACCTGTTGCATAGCTACAATAATATTTTTTGCCGAGGCTACTAAATCCATAGCTCCGCCCATGCCTTTTACCATTTTTCCGGGAATTTTCCAGTTGGCTATGTCTCCGTTTTCACTCACTTCCATAGCACCAAGTATGGTTAAATCTACTTTCTGGGCGCGTATCATTCCAAAACTCATGGCACTGTCAAAAATACTGGAACCGTTTAATAACGTAACAGTTTGTTTACCTGCGTTGATCAAATCAGCATCTTCTTCACCCTCAAAAGGAAAGGGGCCCATACCTAAAATTCCGTTTTCACTCTGCAATTCCACATCCAGTCCGGCGGGTATATAATTGGCCACAAGTGTGGGGATTCCTATTCCTAAATTAACGAACATGCCGTGTTTTACCTCTCTGGCAATGCGTTTGGCTATTCCGGTTTTATCGAGCATTTTAAAGAAATTAATAAATATGGCGCAAAAATACAAAAAAGGGCTTGTAAAATTGTAAATATTGTTTTTAGCCGTTATATTTGGAGTATATTGAAATTAATATGAAAAAAATCAACTTTTTTTACATCACAATTATTGTATTGGCCCTTTCGTTCGAGGCAAAATCACAAACCCTTACGCCGCCCATAAATTCGGGTGATATTATGGAAGAAGCTTTTAAACTAAGCAAAGAAAAAAACTACAACGAAGCTATTACCGAATTTTTAAAAATTGATGAAAACGACACTAATTACATGGTGGCTTCAATTGAATTAGCTAACGCATATTTAAGTGCCCGCAGGGATAGTGAGGCGGTAGTTCTGGCAGATAAATTCCTCGCCGAAAAAAACAAGTACGAAGAAAATTTTTACATCGTTAAAGGCAGTGCCCTTGAAGATACCGGGAAATTTGAAACCGCGATGAAAGCCTATAACGAAGGGTTGGTTAAATACCCGCGCAGTTATCTCATCTATTTCAACATCGGGGTTTCTTACCTGCGCAAAAAAGATTATCCCAATGCCGAAAAATATTTGCAGAAAGCCGTTACGGTTAATCCCTTCCACGCTTCAAGCCATTTCCGGCTGGGGTTAGCCGCGTTTCAGGAAGGGAAACTTGCTCCGGCCTTACTCTCGTTTATGTTTTTCCTTCAGTTAGAAAATACTACACAAAGAGGTTCTGACCTGGTTATTTTTATGGAAAAAATCCTGAAAAAAGAAGTTGAACCCGAAGGGCCTATTGTAGCAGCGGGAGAAACAGACGATTTTTCTGACCTGGAAGCAATCATCAAATCAAAAGTGGCGCTTAACGGCAAATACAAATCGAAAATTGACCTGCAATATGACTTTGTAAAACAATTGCAATTATTTTTAGAAAAACTGAGTTACAACAGCGGCGATAAAGGTTTCTGGATGCAAACCTACGTACCTTTCTTCACTGCCGTGCAAAAGCAAAATTATTTTGAAGATTTCATGTATTACGCTTTAAAACCATTGGGCAACGAAACGATTAATAAGTGGATTGACAAGCACGCATCTTCTCAAAAAAAATATGTTGATTGGGTTTCGAACATCCTTGATAACTCTTTGTTTACTTACGAGGAAAACATGAACGGCAACAAGCAGAAAGTGCGCCATTTTTATTACGGAAATTACAAACCTGAAGCTGCCGGTAATGTTACCAATGGCAAAGCAACCGGATACTGGAAATATTTTCATAAAACAGGCTTCGTAAAATCGGAAGGCCCGTTTGATGATAAAGGCCAACGCGACGGATTGTGGAAATATTATTACGACGGAGGAGAATTAAAAGAAGAGGCCACGTTTAAACACGACAAACTTTACGGCCCTTATACCAAGTACGACAGGAACGGCTCAAAATCTTTAGTGGCTAATTACGTAGATGATTTGTATGACGGAACGGTTGAAACGTATTACAAAACCAATATCAAAAAAGGCTCTTACACGTTCAAAAAAGGAAAAAAAGAAGGAAAAGAAATTACCTATTATTCAAACGGAGCCAAAAAATACGAATTAAATTATGTGAACGATATGGGGGAGGGAGCTTTTACCCAATACCATCCTAACGGAAAAGTTTTAGAAACCGCCACCTTCTCTAAAAACAAACGCAACGGGCCTTATGTACATTATTACGAAGACGGAGCCAAGAAAAGCGAAGGCACGATAAAGGAAGATAATAACAGCGGCACTTATAAAGCATGGCACAAAAACGGAAATTTACAGGAAGAAGGGCAGTATAATGATAAGGGATTGAATTCCGGAATCTGGAAAAAATATACCGCTGACGGAAAGCTGAACGAAGAAATCCTTTACTCAGAAAAAGGAAAAGCTATCTCTAATAAGTTCTACTCGCACAAAGGGCAGATTGAAAATGAGTTGTTTTATAACAAGAGTGAAGAACTCTCCGAATCAAAAAGCTACGACGGAACCGGGAAAGTAATGAATGATCAGAAAAAGAAGGGAAAAAACTTCCCCGTTACTTTTTACCGCATCAACGGAAATAAAATAAGTGAGGGCACTTACACCGAAGACAAGCAGGACGGCGAATGGAAATACTACAATGTTGATGGATATGTTTCGGAGGACGAGAATTACAAAGAAGGAAAACTGCACGGCAAGTACCAGTCGTTCCACAACAACAACAAAGTAAAAGTAGAGTGCGAGTACAAAAACGGTTTGATAGAAGGCATTTACAAAACCTATTACATTAACGGTACGCTTGAAAGACAGGGTTACTATGTAAATAATGCCGAACAGGGATACTGGTATTACTATAATGAAAACGGAGTTCTATCCAACATCCGCTATTACCTTAACGGTTCGCAAACCGGCAAGCAGCAAATATTTGCCACCAACGGGAAAAAGATTCGGGATGAATATATCACAGATGATTTCTTTACAAAGATTGTTTGTTACGATTCGACCGGAAAAGTTACCAATACCAATTTGTTTCCTTTAGGTACCGGCGATTATCTTTTCTCTCACGCAAACGGCAAACCTTATTTTAAAGGTGCTTTAAAAGGCGGGCTTTCTGAAGGGACTTATACCTGGTATTACAACAATGGCTCTATCGAAACGCAGGGAACTTACCAGAATGATAAAAGAGAAGGTGTTTTTGTTTACAATTACGAAAACGGGCAGAAAGAACGCGAAGAACATTATTTTAACGGCGATTTGCACGGAACCTATACATCGAACTATGAAAACGGAACTCTGCACGAAGAATTTAATTATAAGTACGGAAATGAAGACGGCGTTCAGAAAACCTATCACGAAAATAAAACTCTTTACCGCATTGCGCCTTATATTCACGGGAAAGCGCAGGGCCCTTTAAAATATATGTCGGAAGATGGACAGCTTATCATAAGTAAATACTACGATAACGATATTATGGTAAGCTACTCGTTTATAAACAAAGCAGGTAAATACGACAGCATTCCTATTAAAAATGAAAGCGGAAAAGTGCTTGCCTATTTTGCAAACGGGCAAAAATCGATTGAGTACGAAATGCAGAATGGCTATACACATGGTAAAAAAACCGAGTACTTTACCAATGGGAAAATTAAGAAAGACGAAAACTATTATTACGGGCAGGAAAACGGGGCTCTGAAAGCATATTACGCCAACGGAAACCTGAAGAGTGAAACAAATTATGTAATAGGTGAAAAACACGGGCCTTCTAAACAGTATTACGAAAACGGAAAAGTAAAACAGGAAGGGTATTATACTAACGGACATAAATTCGGCGTTTGGAAGTATTACGACAATGCCGGTAAACTCACCAAATCCGTAAAATATTACGATAATCAGCCCCTTTAATAGTTTTATGTCCGGCTCTTTTTTCAGATATAGTTTTTTTGCTTTCTTCTGCAGCCACCTTGCAGCGCAGGACATAGATTTGGGCGAGATGAGGAAGCTGTATCCCGAGGAGAATGCCTTAATTTTAAAACACGCAAAAGTTTATACTATAAACCTTGAGGATAAAAAGTTACAGGTAAATGCCGAAGGTGAAGAAGAAGGCCTTGCACTGAATGATGTGGGTGTTTCCTATATCAACTCGCGCAATTTATATTCGAGTTTTTTTATAAAAAATACCATTCTTGAAGCTAAAACACTTTCGCGCAACGAGTCCGGAAAATACAAAACGTATAAGGCTACAGATATCAGTGAAAAATCAGCTACCGAAGGGCACGTGTTTTTTGACGACAGTAAAACCACTACCATTTCTTATCCTTCTGTTACTGCAGGCTCTATCACTACTCTGAAAAGCAACGAAGAATATACCGACGCGAAAATTTTCGGTGTATTTTATTTTTCCGGATACATCCCCACTCTCCAATCGGAAGTAACTGTTAAAATGAATAAAAATGTGCAGCTGAGGTATTATCTTAAAAATTGCGACGGGCTGCAACTTGAATTTACAAAAACCACTAAAGGAAAATACAATTATTATACATGGAAAGCCAAAGACCTCGCAAAATATCACACAAGCGATATGGCGCCCAACCTTCGTTATTTTATTCCACACATTATTTTTTTTATTCCCAGTTACGTTGACCACGGAGATACTACCAAAGTGCTTTCCTCTCCCAAGGAATTATACTCCTGGTATTCGCAAACCATAAAAGGCGTTAACAGCACATCCTCCGAAGCTTTGAAAAAGATCAGCGATTCGCTTACTGTGGGTTGTAAATCAGAATTTCAGAAAGTGCAAAAAATATTTTATTGGGTGCAGGACAACATCAAATACATTGCTTTTGAAGATGGCCTGGGAGGATTGGTGCCGCGCGAGGCAAATGCGATTTACGAGAAACGTTACGGTGATTGTAAAGACATGGCAAGCATTATTACCCAAATGCTTTCAACCATACATGTAAAATCCTACCTCACGTGGATCGGTACAAGGGATATTCCTTACCGGTATAGTGAAATTCCTACGCCTATTGTAGATAACCATATGATTGCGGCATACAAAGACAGCACCGGAAAAGTATGGTTGCTGGATGCTACGGGTAAGAATGCCACTATGCAATTATATACTTCGATGATACAGGGTAAACAAGCGCTTATAGGTATCGACAGTTCTTCTTTTGAATTATTTGATGTACCTGTAGTTTCCAAAGAAAAAAACATGGTTTACGACAGTTTATCCGCCGAAATAAAAAACGGAGAATTATCCGGAAATGGTGAATTGGCTCTGAGCGGCTATCATAAAATTCACATAGATTACCTCTACTCAAATCTTACTGCCGAGGAATTTAAAAAGGAATTAACCGAAACCCTCAATAAAGGGAATAATACTTTTTGGCTGGACTCGTACGACATTGAGCAGGCCGGGCAGCGCGAAAAAGCCACACAAATAAAATACAAATACAAGATTAATAATTTCGTTAAATCCTATAATGACGAAACGTATTTTAATTTTCACCTCGATAAAAAAGAACTTAAATACCTGGTAAATGATTCGCGCGGGAATGTGCCTATTGAAATGCGGAACACCATACACGAAATAACCTGCGTAGAGTTAAAATTACCGGAAGGCTTTGACATAAGCTTTATTCCGGATAACACTTCTTATTCCAATAAAGATTTCGGGTTCAGTATTGAGTATTTTAAGTCGGCCCAAACACTTACCATGAAAAAATATTTTTATTGCAACAAGCTGATGATAAACCCCGATGATTTCGGCGAGTGGACACGCATGCTGAAATTTTTAAATAAATCGTATAACGAATCTATAATCTTAAAACATAAATAAATGAACCGTAACAACTATTTTGCATACGTGCTCTTTGCTTTGCTGCTTGTTTTTAATGTAAAAGCTCAGGACCCTTTTTACCGGACTTACGATTGGGATGCAAGCCCTAAAATTACCGCACCCGAAGCGCTTGATCAGTCGGAAGGGCAAATAGTTTTAAAAGATTTCCGTGTGTCGGAATACGCCTATGAAAAATCCGGCGATTTAATTACTTACGTTACCAAGCACCGTAAAGTAAAAGTGTTCTCGGATAAAGGGATTGAAAACAATAACAAAGTTTATATTCCTTCATCGGGCGTTATTGAGTTTATGCAGATTAAAGCGCGTTCCATTTCTCCTTCCGGAAAAATAAGCAACATCGAAAAAAGTGCTATAAAGGAAGTAGACGATGTAGAAAGCAAAGGTTCTTACAAAATGTTTGCTATTGAAGGAATTGAAAAAAACAGCGAAATAGAATACCTTTATACATACAAAAAAAGCGGAGGATATTTCGGCACCGAATACGCGCAAAGCGCACTGCCAAAACTCAATTTCAGTTACAAAATTATTTGTCCTTCTAACCTGGCTTTTGATGCCAAACTTTATAACTCAAATTCCGAAATGAAAAAAGATACGCTTTCCGGCAATCGCAATTCGGTTACTATCAGCCTCCCCAAAATCGATCCTCTTAAAGAAGAGAAATACTCTTTTTATAATGCTAATCTCATTCGTATAGAATATAAACTTGCTTACAATTCGGTAAAAGGAAAAGCACGATTATTGACCTGGGATAATGCGGCTGACAGGTATTACCACATTATTTGTGATTTTGACAAGAAAGATATTTCGGAAACAAATTCCTTTCTTAAAAAATTAAAACTTTCGGGTTCGGATGATTTGGCAAAAATACGCCAGCTTGAGAATCATCTTAAAATGAAATTCGAAACCCGCACAGGCTCTTCTGAAGAGAATGAAAATATTGAAAAAATACTTTCTACAAAAATTGCCAATCACACAGGTATTACACGTTTATATATGTGCTGTTTTGCACAAATGGGCATTAAAGCGGAAGTAGTTTTAAGTTGCGACCGCACCGACCGTGCTTTTGACCCGGACTTTGACAGTTGGGATTATCTTGCACATTACCTGATTTACCTGCCCGGCTCAAATACATTTATGTCACCTACGAATATTTACAGTCGTATTGGTTTTGTTCCGCCCGAATACACAGGCCAAAAAAGTTTGTTTGTTAAGGAAGTTGATTTAGGGGCAGGAGAAGTAAAATCCGCCATCGCAAAACTTAAAACTATCTCTTATCCGGAATATACTGCTTCACAAAGTAATATGGAAGCCAACGTGAAGTTTAAAGATGATTGGTCAGAAACTATCATTGCACTTACACAAACCTACACCGGTTACGGCGCTTATTACACGCAACCCATTATTATGTTTTTAAGTGACTTGCAAAAGAAAGAATTTCAGGAAAAAACATTAAAAACAATCGGTGATGATGCGAGCATGGATAAAGTTACCATGGCAGGTATTGCCGAAGAAGAAATTCTTACCAAACCATTTGTAATGGGCTGTACACTTAAATCTCCTTCTTTATTGGAGAAAGCGGGGAATAAATATTTATTTAAAGTTGGTTTACTCATTGGCCCGCAGGCGGAAATGTATCAGGAAGGCGCACGTAAAACACCGGCCGAGATTACATTTACCCACAGCTATAACCGCAAACTTGTTATTACGGTACCTGATGGTTTTAAAGTTTTAAGTATAGAAAAACTGAAAATAAACCAGAACGTAATGGTAGATGATAAAGTTGCGGCCGAATTTGTTTCTGATTACAAATTAACCGGCAACACACTTGAGATTAACGTGATTGAAAATTACCGCGCTTTATATTACCCGATTGCAAAATTTGAAGATTACAGAAAAGTAATTAATGCTGCTGCCGATTTTAATAAAATTCAATTAGTGTTTGAGAAAAACTAAATAATATGAAACTACTATTCAGCTTACTTATATGCGTTTTTACTTTTTCCGCAGTAGCGCAAAATGATGAAACATCAAAAGCAAAAAAGTTTTTTAACAGCGGGGTAGCTTTTTATGAAAAAGGAGACTTTACAAACGCGATTAAAGATTTCAGTAAGGCGCTTGAATTCCGTACAAAAATAAGCGACTCTTATTTACTCTGTAATCTTTATTTAAACCGTGCACTTTGCCGCATGTATTTAGGCAGTGCCGATGCCGTAAACGATGCGGCAGAAGCCGTTAACCTGAAACCTGAATACGCGCGCTCTTATTATGTAAGAGCTATGGCATATGCGCGCATTATGCATGATTTCGATAAAGCCGTTGCCGATTTAGACAACGCCCTGTCTCTTAAGCCGGATGAACCCGATTTTCTTTTTTTGAAAGCAAGTTGTTACCGCGAAAAAAAACAACCTAAAGAATCTTTAAAAATCATTAACCAGATATTGGAAGCCGATTCTAAAAGTAAAGAAGCACTTAAAGAAAGAGGATCTATCTATCTTGAATTGCACGATTATGAAACAGCAATTAAAGATTTTACAAAAGTTCTTGAGTACGAACCTAACAATTTCGGCAGCCTGTGTAACCTCGCTTCCTGTTTATGTGAGCTAAAAAAATTCGACGAAGCCTTAACTTATTATTTAAAAGCCATTGAGGCTGACAGCACCGAAGCTTATGTGGTTTATAACAACATTGGTTATTTTATAAACTTCGAACAAAAAGATTATAAAAAAGCGATTGAGGCTTTTGATAAGGCTATTAAATGCAATCCTAAATTCGGATATTCGTACAGTAACAAAGGCTACGCGCATTATATGCTGGGTGATTTAAAAACCGCTATGCGCGAAATAAATAAATCTTTAGAACTTGCCCCTAAAAATTCGTATGCATTTAAAAACCGCGCGCTTGTTTTTATTGCCGAAAACAAAATAAGTTCGGCTTGTCTCGATTTACAAAAAGCGCTTGACCTGGGCTACTCCACGCAATATGATGACGAGGTAGACAAATTAATGGCCAAACACTGCGGTAAATAAAATTCAATGCCTGAATTTTACTTCCAGGTTGTGAATCTCAATTAAGGGTTTTAAAAATTCTTCCAAATCGTATACACAAAGTTGAGATGCCGCGTCGCATAAAGCTTTGGCAGGCTCCGGATGTGTTTCAATAAAAACTCCGTCAACACCACTCGCAACTCCTGCCCTTGAAAGTACCGGTAAAAATTCGCGTGCGCCGCCTTTTGCGTCAGAGCTCGGAATTCCGTATTTGCGTACACAATGTGTAATGTCAAAAACCACCGGGTAGCCGATATTATTCAGGTGATAAAAACTTCTGGGGTCAACAATTAAATCATTATAACCAAAAGTATAACCGCGCTCTGTCAAAATTATTTTGTCGTTCCCGCTCTCAACACATTTCTGAACGGGGTGCTTCATATTATCGGGAGCTAAAAATTGTCCGTGCTTAATATTTACAACCTTACCTGTTTTAGCAGCTGCAACCAATAAAGTTGACTGCATACACAGGTAAGCAGGAATTTGCAACACATCGCAAACTTCTCCTGCAGCAGCTGCCTGATCGGGATAATGAATATCCGTTAGCACCGGAAATCCGAATTGCTCTTTTACTTTAGCCAATAAAGCCACACCTTTTGCAAGCCCCGGTCCGTCGTAATATTTTAAACTGCTGCGATTATCTTTTTGAAAGGAAGATTTATAAATGATTTTGATTTTTAAACGCTCAGAAATTTCTTTCAGTTTCTCGGCAGTTTTCATCATAATACTTTCTTCTTCAATTACGCAAGGGCCTGAAATAAGAAATAAATCTTTGCTTCCGCACTCAATGTTTCCAACCTTAACTATCTTTTTATTCATGGTTTTAATTTTCTCGTAAATTTTTTCTTTGGGTTTCGACTGGTATGAAAAACAGACAAAACCAAAATATAATTATTTAATACATCCAATTTATACACTATTACATATGGAAATTTTTTCAAAGAAGCCTCTCTCAGATTCCACTTCTTGATTTGAAAACTGTAAGGTTTAGAAGCTATATATTCCAGAATAACCTTAACTTCATGTATGAAGTCATTTCCTAACCCGGGCAAAGCATCTTCGTACCATTCTATAGATTTTAAATATTCTGTTTCAGCTTCAGGATGTAAAAGAACTTTATAAAATCGCTTCATTTTCTTTTTTTACGAAGGATGGCCGCTGCTTTTTTTTGCACTTCTTCCCACGAACGAGGGCTGACTTTACCGTTCTCCAAATCACGGGCACGTCTCCCCATTTCCGTCTCAAATTCCCTGGTCCAAATATTATGCTTTTCCTTAATCTCCTCCTCAACTATTGTATAAATAGCTTTTATTTTTTTTTCATCGGCAAACCTGATGTATTCAAACAAACGTTGACGTATAGCTAGTGCTGTCATGTTATTAAGATATAGGGCAAATTTACAAAATTATTTTCCAAACTTACTCTTTAGCGCTGCAAGAGCCGATTTCATATCGTTGGAGTCGTAGGAAAACTCTTCCTTATGCGTTTTCGCCAATTTCTCAGCCGACTTATTATCATTCCCTTTCATCGATAGAGAAATGCGGTTGCGTTTTAAATCAACTTCTAAAACGGTTACGGTAACCTGTTGACTAACCTTTACAATTTTGTTAGGATCATCTACAAAAGTATCCGCTAAGTGAGAAATGTGTACCAATCCGTCCTGGTGCACCCCTATGTCCACAAAAGCACCGAAATTTGTTACGTTCGTTACAATACCGGGCAATTTCATTCCTTCACGCAGGTCTTCGGGTTTTTCAATTCCTTCTGCAAAAGAAAATATTTCGAACGATTTTCGCGGGTCGCGACCGGGTTTTTCCAACTCATTTAAAATATCTTTCAAGGTTGGTAAGCCGATAGTTTCCGTTACATAATCCGTAATTTTAATTTGCCTGCGGAGTTCTTTGTTCGTGAGCAAATCCCCTATAGAAGCTTTTAAATCCGCGGCCATTTTTTCAACCACCGCGTAACTTTCGGGATGCACAGCGCTTTTATCTAATGGGTTTTCTCCCTTATTGATACGTAAAAATCCGGAACACTGCTCAAAAGTTTTTTCTCCCATGCCTGAAATTTCTTTCAGTTGTTTCCGGTTTTTAAAAGCTCCTGATTTATTTCTGTACTCAACAATATTTTGTGCAAGCCTGCTGTTTAAACCCGATACATAGGTTAAAAGTTCTTTGCTGGCAGTATTTAATTCTACTCCCACCGCGTTTACGCAACTTCCAACTACTTCGTCCAGTTTGTTTTTTAATTTTTCCTGGTTTACATCATGCTGATATTGCCCTACCCCGATTGATTTCGGATCTAATTTTACCAATTCCGCCAACGGATCCGCCAATCTTCTTCCTATAGAAACAGCACCTCGCACTGTAATATCTTTATCCGGAAATTCCTCACGCGCCACTTCCGACGCAGAATAAATAGAAGCCCCGCTTTCATTCACCATGATTACCGGAATTTCTTTCGGCAATACATCTATGCCGCGAATAAAAGTTTCAGTTTCTCTTCCCGCAGTTCCATTCCCAATTGCAATTGCTTCCACATTATGTCTTGCGCAGAAAGCCAATACAATATTTTCCGCTTCCGTTTTTTTCATTTGCGGATAGATAACTGTATCATCCAATAATTGTCCCTGCTTATCAAGTGCTACAACTTTGCAACCTGTACGGATACCCGGGTCGATTGCCAGGATTGCTTTTTGTCCGAGTGGAGAAGCAAGCAAAAGTTCTCTTATATTTTGGGCAAAAACTTCAATGGCTTTTTCGTCTGCCAATTCTTTAGTGCCTGACCGCATCTCTGCTTCAATAGAAGGCTGTAATAATCTTCCGTAACCATCTTCGGCAGCCAGTTTAATCTGTTCTCCGCAAGCGTTTCGGGATTTTACAAACAAACGGTTCAGAATTTCAATCGCGTCTTCTGCGGGGGGTTTGATATCTAAAAATAAAAAATCTTCTTTCTCGCCACGACGCATGGCTAACAAACGGTGCGAAGGGCAATTCATCAATGGTTCTTCCCAATCAAAATAATCTTCAAACTTAGCGCCTTCCTCTTCTTTGCCGCGCACTACACGACTTTTAATTGTTGCTTTTTGTTTGAATAAACCTCGGATTTGCTCACGGGCTATAGCATCTTCGCTTATTATTTCTGCAATGATATCGCGTGCGCCTTGTAAGGCGTCTTCGGCGGATATAACTTCTTTTTCCAATGAAATAAATTTCTCTGCTTCTGCATCCAATGAAGAATTGGTTTGATGCAGAATAAATTGTGCCAATGGTTCCAGACCTTTTTCGCGCGCAATGGTTGCTTTGGTACGGCGCTTGGGTTTGTAAGGCAGGTATAAATCTTCCAATTTGCTGATGGTTTCAGATTCTTCAATTTTCTCCCGTAGTTCTTCAGTAAGTTTGCCCTGCCCCTCAATTGATTTTAAAATGGCTTCGCGGCGTTTTTCCAATTCGCGCAGGCGTTCGGCCTCATCACGAATTTGCCCGATGGCAACTTCATCCAAACTCCCGGTTGCTTCTTTACGGTAACGCGCAATAAACGGAATGGTTCCTCCCTCATCCAACAAGCGCACTGTGGCAACCACCTGTTTGGTATCAATCTTTAAATTATCAGAAATCTTGAAGCAAATCTGTGTATCGGTCATAAAATACTTTTAAACAAATGTACTTTTTGACTATTAAAATTGCGGGAAGAGTTTTGAACAGATTTTGGCCTTTACTGCGGCACAACCACATCATCGTCAGCACTGTTGGATTCCAGTGTAGATTGCTTTAACTCATCCATACCGGCATTACGGCGGCGGCGCTTCTTTTTCTTTTTAGCGGGTGGGTCCGTTTTTTGCGCCGAAGTATCCTGCTTACTAATGATATTACTTGTTGCTGCGCTGTCGTTAGGAGGCTGTGCCAATACCGGATTGGGTTTTTTGGTGGTTTCCTGTTGACTGGTATCTGTTTTTTTCGTTGCAAAAACAGGATCTTGTTTTTTTACTTTTGAATTTTCTACCGGAGGCTGAGTACTTGTAAGTGTTGATGTAATTACCGGACTGACGGCAACTGTTGGTGTAGTTGTAACTTTAGTTTGTGTTACGGGAACAGAAACTTTATTTTCAATTTTTGTTTCGGGTGCGGCACTGAAAATATTTTTTACAGAATCAATATTAAAATAAATTACCGTTGCCAACCCTGCAAGTAAAAGTACCGGTAACACAATTCTTAAATTAATCTTGGGTAATACAATTGTTTTTTTAAACCTCAACGCCGATACTTCCTGCTCAATAGCATTGCACTCAGCTTCGTTTACCTCAACA
>Ga0210400_10000335_pt1 | contig 54810 bp, 58 predicted proteins | sample IncBWH26MmetaG_FD_155456 | JGI IMG/M metagenome (GOLD analysis project Ga0210400, IMG submission 155456) | Forest soil microbial communities from Barre Woods Harvard Forest LTER site, Petersham, Massachusetts, United States - Inc-BW-H-26-M | ecosystem: Environmental > Terrestrial > Soil >...
CGAAGGCCATCCCCCCCTGATGCGCCCGCGCTACACCCTGGCCCTGGTCCCACCCGCCGACGACACCTCCGTGGCGCGGTACACGATCAACGTGACCTACGAACCGGATCCGACCCAGTGGTATTCGCTGAAGCTCAATCCCGCGTTCCTCTCGGATCCGGGTTTCAAGCTCTTTTTCAACACCAACGGCTCGCTGAAGACCGTCAACGCGACGACGACGGAGCAGATCACCCCAACGATCAAGGCCGTGGGCTCCTTCGCCGCCAGCATCATCGGCGCTGCGGCGACGGGCGCCTTCAAGACGGCGGATCCTCGGGACTCCATAGTCCTAGACATCCAGAACGCCGGGGGGCCGTGCACCGCGACCTGGGACTACACGATTCCGGCCGGGCTCTATCCTAGCGCCAACGATGCGGCCCATCCGAACCGCACGCTCGATGCCAAATCCACAGTCGGCGAGGCCCTGACCGCACGGATGCGGGGCTACGGCGATAAGGGCGAGGATACCTTCGAGACCAAGATCCACTACGCAACGCCTGGCGAGCTGGCCTGTTTCGCGGCCGCCCAAAAGGTCAGCAAGGGCCTGACCGACACGGCCCTCGCCAAAGCGCAGGCGGATTACGACGCGCTCAAGAAATCGTACCTCCAGATCCCTGGCAGCGACGCCGTCTTCCTGGCGAAGGTCGACGCGGCGATCGAGGCGATTGATCCCGATCTGCTCGATGTGCAGAAGGCCGCGGTCAAAACCCTGCCCGCCGCGATCCGAAAGCCGGCCGACGCCCTGCAGGTAGCCGCGGCGGCCGTGATCGCGGCCAAGAGCGAGCAGACGGGCGGGGCCATTCTGAAGACCGTCGTCGAGATGCCGGGACCGGCCTGGCGGGCGCGCCACGTGGTGTTCCTGGAAGACGAACTCGATCGCATCTCCCTCATCGAAGCCCACGCTCTGAGGTTGAGCCCGGCGGACATCGCCGCGCTGCAGGCCTACCGTCGGACGCTCTATGCGGCGCGGGCGCTCACCGTGAACGCCGTAGAGCTGGAACGTCGGGCCGCACCCCTGCGCGCCTTCCTCGCGACGGCGCCCACCAAGCCCGAAGCGCACGGGCCTGCGCCCGCCGCCAAGGACTATGCCGTCATCCGGCTCGAGCTTGATGAGCTGGACAAGCGCATCCAGACCAAACGGGACGCGGTGGTCGCCGCCGGCGACCCACCGAAGCCGAAGAAGCCTTCAGCGCTCACCGACGCGCCCTTGGCGATTATCACCCTCGCCGACATCGACACCAGTCATCAGGCCGGTTGGGACGGCGCGAGCCAGCCCGCCTACGCCCTGCTGCTCACCGATCCGAGTTCGCCGCCGCCGCCGGCAAAGGAGAAGGCCAAATGAGACGTCTCCTCTCCTTGATCCTCCTCGCAAGCCTCACGGGTTGCGCCTCTTCCTTCGACGTAACGGAAATCCCCTCAACCCTTCCGCCCGGCGGCGAAGTGTCCGGCGTGCCCTTCCGGGTGCTGAAGACCTTTCAGGCGACGCTCTACATGAGGACCGACAAGGGCTGGGAGCCGGTGTCCACGCCGACGCAGAGCCTGACCGTCACGGTCCCGGATCCCGGCCATCTCTATGCGCTGGGCTTGACCGGCGACGTCCTGGCCAATCCGACCTACGAGGTCGGACTCAATCCCGACGGCACCCTTGAGCACGTCGCGGTCGGCTCAGCGCAGCAAGGTACGGCCGCGCTCACCGAACTCGGAACCCAGATCAATGGCGCGGCCACCGCCAAGACGGCCGGCGCCACCGCCCAGAAGACCGCCGCGAACACCCAGGCGGGGCTGGTGATCACCGCCCAGAAGGGCAAGACGGCCGCTGACGAGGCCGAGCTCGCCTACCAGACCGCGCTCGCCGACAGCACCCAGACCGCTTTGCAGGTCCTGAAGGCGAAGGACGCGGCGATCGCGGCCAAGCTCGACGCCAATGAGGCGGCGCGGCAGGCTGGCCTGCCCCTCCCCTTCTCCGATGTATCGTCTTAGCGCCGTGGTGACCTCAGCGCCTTTGGCGCCTGCCGTTCACCTCCGTCTCGCCGGCCAGCGCCAGGTCGGTCTGATCGTGCTCGGGATGGCGATGAGCCTGGCGGCCGGCCGCCCGGCGGCGGCCGACGACTGGGCCCTTCCGAAGGCGCCCGACCCGGCCAGCCTCACCCAGGCCTACCCGGCATGCGACGGCAAGCAGGTCATGGCAAGTCTCCGGAAATGCGCCAGCGACCTGGAGTTCTTCAACAGCACGGCGCTGGAGGGCTACAACCGCGCCAATGCGGTCTATGTACGGGCGCTGCATCGCTATGACGCGCGCTTGGAAAAGGCCCGGGCCGGCGGGACTCTCACCGCCGACCGCGTCAGCGTCCTGCACGATGACTTGAAAGACGCCTTGGACGACGCCACCCTTCCCGGCGGTGGGTTTCTCGCAACCTATAATGCGTGGCTCCAGCGTTATCGCGACCAGGCCAAGCAGGTGAGGCAGGAGATCATCGTCTGCACCCTGTCGCCCGCGTGCCCGTTATGATCGACGCCCTCAGCCGGGTTTTGTTCGCCACGGGTCTTTCCCTGGCGTTCATCACGCCGCCGCTAATCCTCACCCTTCTCGTCGCCCTCATCCTCACCGCCATCCAGAACGCCCTCAACAAGAGCGATCCGCCAAAGGCGCCCGTCAGCGGAGGCGACGCGCCGGACAATCCGACCTACGGGGATCTGGTGCGACTGGCCGCGGGGTTCGGCGGCTTCGGCTTTGTGCTCGGTTTCATGCTGGCGATTTCAGGCTCGCTACTCTTTCTCTCGATCGCCGGAACCGTCACCTCCGCCGGGATCACCTACCTGTCGTTGCTGTTCGGCAAGGACGCGATCCAGAACTCGCCACGAACCCTGACGGCCGCCCTGCTGACGTTCTTCGTCTCCTTGATGCTGACCCTGGAGTACACGCGCGCCTACCTGGGGCTGGGCGGGCGATAGGCGGTCGGCGCTCGGCCCGCGAAACGCCGGACACAGCAGGCCAGGCGAGGTGAAAGCCTCCTTCGGCCCGCAGAACCTCGCCTCGGCCCGGTCGGCGGCGCAAGGGGCGCTGCGCTCAAAGCCCTTGCGCCGCCGGCCGGGGCCGAGGCGCGAGACGGTCGGCGAGCCTGCGGGCTCGCCCACCCCTCGCTGAAAGGCCTTCCCATGTCCCTCTTCCGCACCCTTCCCCCCAGCGACAACCTGACCGCGTTTCAAGCCCTCGCAGCGCAACTCGACGACCCCCGCGCCCATCCGGACGACGGCGCCCTTCGCCACCTGGGCCACGCCGTGATCACCGAGGTTCTGGACGTGATCGGCGACACCGCCCTGGAGGACTTCCAGAGCCTCATCGCCGAAGCCGTGATCGGCGCCTTCCACTCCGCCGCCCAGCGCATCGACCGGGACGCCGACCGCGCCCGCGACGCCCTGACCCTGCTCCTGCGGGACTTCGACGGCTCGGAGGTGCTCGACCTGGAGATCCAGGAGTCCACCCAGGCGGCGCGCGCCGCCGATGTCGCCGTGCTGGCGCTGGAGATGGTCCGCGATACGGCCGCAACGAGCTACGCCACCGCGACCGGGGAGGTCTGGCGGCCCTGGACCGGCAATGTCCGCGCCAGCCGCACCACCGCCGCGCAGATCGACGCCCGCGACGCGCTGCGCGCCCGCAAGGCGGCCCGGCACGCCGCGGTCCACCCGGGCGCCACGGTGGTCGCCTTCCGGGGATCGCCCCAGGCCGACACGCCCGTGGACGCCAATCGCATCTTCGACGCCCTGAACTGGGCGCGGGAGACCTGGCCGGACATGGCGCTGGCCACCTCCGGAGCCAAGGGCGCCGAGACCCTGGCGATCAAATGGGCGACGCAGAAGGCCGTCACCCTGGTGCTGGCGCGCGCCGACTTCGACCGCAACGGCCGCGCGGCGCCGTTCCGGGCCAATGAGGAGATGATGCAGCTCGATCCCGTCTGCGTCCTGACCCTCGCCAACTCCCTGAACCCGGACCGGGGCCGCGATCGCGGGGCCTTCGGACCGGCTCTGAACCTGGCGCAACGGGCCCGCGAGGCCGGCGTCCGGGCCGTCCGCATCGCCGCCAAGCGACCGCCATCCTAGTGGGGCGACGTCACCCGACGGCGGACACCCGCAAGCTTCCGGCGGAATTCCGCAAGTCGATTGCGGAGTGGCCCATCAGATAGACTTTATTGGCCATCATTTCCCGTGTCGGGGGAATATATCCGTCTTGCCAACCTGGGTTGTCCGCTCGTCTTATTCTGCTCATCTCGGGCGTTGGAGTGCAGCCTATGCCGGCCGGTCAAGCAGAGCCCTTCCACCTCGCGCTGGCCGGGCTGCGAGACCGACTGCGCGAAGGTGGTTTCGCGCCGGGCGCGCGCATCGCGGCCACAGAAGTGGCCGACGCCCTCCGGCTCAGCGCGACTCCGGTTCGCGAGGCGCTCTCGCGCCTGGCCGGAGAAGGTCTCTTGGAGGATCGGCGCGGCCAGGGGTTTTTCGTCCGCGCCCTGTCCGGCCTGGAGATCGCCGACCTGTTCCGCATGAGCTTGTCGCAGCTGCTGATCGCGCAGGATTCCCATCGCGCGCGGGCCTCGCGCAGGGGCGAGACCGCCTGTGAGCCTCGCGAAGGCGCAGGCGCCGACCCTGTTGCGCAGGTTGAGCAACTCTTTGTCGACTGGGTCGCGGAGGCCGGCAGTCGGACGCTCTCCGTGACCTATCGGACCCTGCAGATCCAGCTCGGCCCCGTCCGCCGCGCCGAGCCGGCGGTCATCGACGACCTGCAGGCGGAGGCCGATGAGTTGCGCGCCCTGGCCGGCGCCGATCTCGCGAGCGCGCGCGGCCCCGCGCTCCGGCGCTTCCACCTTCGGCGCGTGGGCCTGGCGGACCGCCTGGCCGCCCTCGCCTACCGCGGCCCGCAACCTCCGAAAGTATAGAGTCGATATAGTTTGAATAGAGAGTCCCGGGGGTTCGGAATGGGGGTGTCGCCAACCCGGCGATAGGACCAACCAGGAGGTTGAAATGTCCAAGCACGTGGAAACTCCGACGTCGCGCCTGATCTGCTTCGGCGGCGCGAAGCTGCGCACCAACGCCGTCGATATCAATCTCGACGAGCAAGAGCCCGGCCTCGGCTTCGGCGAATAGCAGGCTGCTGCCTGCCGCGGGCGCTCGCCCGCGGCAGGCTCCCGCCTTCTGCCCCCCGTGCAGCCCCTCCCCCCGGACTTCAACCTGGCGCGCGACGTTCACGCCGCGGCGGTCGATGAGGATCTCGTCTTCCTCAATATCGCCTCGGACGCCTATCTCTGCTTGCCGGGCGGCGCCGAGGCGGCGATCCTGAGCCCGGACCGCCGACGGATGGCGCTGTCCGATCCGATCCTGGCGAACGACCTTCTGGGCGCTGGGCTCATCGCCTCCGGAGAGACGGACGCCGGCATCGGCGCGCCCTGTCCGGTCGCTCCGACGCGCTCGGCGCTGCGGTCGCGCTATCCAGGCCCCACATGGTCAGACGTCACCGAGGGGTCGAGGGCGCTCCTGGACCTCACACGACACTATCGTGGCCGCAGTTTTGCGACGATCCTGGCGTCCGCACGGTCCGGGGCCAACCGGCCCGCGCGAACCTTCACATCCCGCGGCGACCTCTCCGACACCGTCGAGCGGTTTCATCGCTGGATCCCCTACGCCCCGGTTTCGGCCAAGTGCCTTCTTCGGTCCTTCCTGCTGCTGCGGTTTCTGCACCGCCACGGTCATGATGCGTCCTGGGTCTTTGGCGTGCGGACCTGGCCCTTCCAGGCCCACTGCTGGCTGCAGGTCGACGACCTTGTCCTCGACGACCAGGCGGAGCGCGTCGTGGGCTATGCGCCCATCCTGGCGGTCTAGTCGGTGCGCCGCGCGTTCGTCGCCATCCACGTCGCCCCCGGTGCGCCCGACGCCGAGGCTCAGGCGCACCGCCTCGCCGACCTCCTGGACCGTGACGCACGCTGGCGACGATGCGGCGCATGCGCGACCTGGTCGGTCTGGACCCGATCCGATGCGCCTTTTCCCGTTCGCCCCTTGCCCGGTGAGCGCGGCATCCTCGTCGGCGACGTGTTCGACGGGCCTGGCGCCGCGTCGCGCGGCACGGACGACGGCGAGGCCGACCTCTTGCGACGCGCCGCACGCCTCTGCCGCGATCACTGGGGTCACTATGTGGCCTTGCTGTCGGGACCGGGGACCGGCGAGGCCGGCGTGTTCCGCGACCCAAGCGGCATGGTCGACTGTTGGCTGTGGTCTCCGAGCGCCGGCGTCGAGGTCGCCGCCTCCGACCTGGTTGGCGTGCCGGGGGGCGTCCAGCCGCGGCGCCTGGCGCTCAACTGGGATCGGATCGGCCACTATCTCGCCGCACCGCCGGTCTGCACCTGGCCGTCGCTGTTCGACGATGTCCGGGCGGTCGGGCCTGGCGAACTGCTGCCGCTCACCCGCGGCCGTGTGGGCCAGCCCGTCTGGACCCCGACCCGGTTCGCCCGCACGCCGATCGCCGACCTGGACGCGGCGGGCCGGGAGGTGCTTGCGCGCGTCGACCGGTGCGTCGCAGCCCTGGTCGGCGGGTACGACCAGGTGCTGGTGGAGCTCTCCGGCGGTCTCGACTCCTCGCTCCTCGCCGGCTCCATCCACGCCCTGGGTCTGACCTCGCGCGTCGGGCAATGGCTGAATGGGGTCTACGGACGCCCGGAGGCGGACGAAGGCGTCTATGCCCGGGCCGTGACCGACCGCATCGGGGTCGAGCTGACGACCGCGCGGCGCGCGCCGGATCCGCTCGTCGAGGCCGATCTGATGGAGGTCGCCGGAGAAATCTGGCCGGCCATGGACGCGGTCGATGCGGGCCGCGATCGCGACGAGGTCCTGCGCCTGTCCGCGGTCGGCGCTACGGCGGTCGTCTCCGGGCAGGGCGGCGACGGCGCCTTTTTCCAGATGCCAAGCGCCCTGGTCGCGGCCGATGAACTGCGGCGGCGAGGCCCCGCCGCGCTGGTGGAACCGCTCCTGGCCGATGTGGCGCGTCGGGCGCGCAAGTCCGTCTGGGCGGTGCTCGCCGAATGTCGCGCCGCGGAGCGCTCGAAGTCGCCACCCCGGGACTTCACGTCCTGGCTGATCGCGCCGGACCTTCGCAACGCCACGCGCGGCGTGACGCATCCCTGGGTGCGCGAGGCGCTTGAATCGGATCTGCCGCCCGGCAAGCGATTGCACATCCAGGCCGCCGCCAATCTTCAGACCTACCACGGTCCCAGTCGTCGCCGGCGCCAAGCCGATCTGCTGCTGCCCTTGGCCTCGCAGCCGGTCCTCGAACTGTGCCTGGCGATCCCGACGCCCGATCTGGCGGGCGGAAACTACGATCGGCCCTTCGCCCGGAAGGTGTTCGCCGATCAGCTTCCCGAACAGGTGCTGCAACGCCGCTCCAAGGGCATTGTCTCGGTCTATTTCGCCAAGCTGGTGGCCAACAGCTTGCCCATGCTGCGGCCCTTCCTGCTGGACGGGTGTCTCTGCCGCGCCGGTCTGCTCGATCGACAGGCGCTCGACCGGGCGCTCAACCCCGAGCAGCTGATCTGGGAGGCCCGAGCTTCTGACGTGCTCTGGGCGGCTACGGTGGAGGCTTGGGTGCGTCACTGGCAGGGCCGGCTCCCGGATTCGCCGCTCGCGCGACGCCCGCGCGGCTGACGCGAGGCGCCAGGTGCTCATCCAGGAACTGGAAGGTCCGCTGATAGAGGTCGCGGACATCGCCGGGCGCGGTCGGCTCGTGGACGGCGCCCCAATAGGTCACCAGGAGCGCGTCCTTCCCCTGGCGGAACAGGGCCGAATACATGGCCTCCGACTGGGCGATCGGCAGGACGTCCATGGCGCCGTGGATCAAGAGCAGCGGGGTTTCGATCTTGTCCGCCGCATAGATCGGGCTGTTGCGCACGTAGCGGTCGCGGTCGACCCAGGGCGGCGCCAGCAATTTGGGCTGCGCGGTTTCCACGCCGCCCGTGTGCCAATTGCTCATGTAGCCCATCTCGGGATTGATCTGGCGGCTCATCGGCAGCGCCGCCCAATAGGCGGTGAAGTCACTGATCCCGTCCATTTCGACGGCGGCGCGGAAGCGATTGGTCTGGGTGATCGTCTCCATCACGGTGTAGCCACCGAAGCTCCACCCTGACAGCGCGACCCGGTCGGGGTCCAGCCGGGCGCCGACCGTCGCGTCCGTAAGCGCCGCCTGCAGGACGTCCAGGATGCGTTCGGCCAAGCGGGCGCCAGGGTCGGTCATCCCCTCCGGCGGGTTCGGCAGGCTGGGCAGCAGCACCGCATAGCCGTGGGCCGTCAGCATGCGCAGGTTCTGGTAGAAGCCCGCCTGCAGCGGATAGTCGCCCGGCGCGGTGGGGTAGGTGTCGCCGAGATACGGTCTGACGATCACGGGCAGACGCTCGCCGGCGCGCCCGGGCGGCAGGTAGAGCCAGCTGACGAGCGACCGCCCTTGCAGTCCGAGATGATGTACCGGAACGACGATGGGGGCGTCGATCTCGGCAAAACCCGTGTTGAGGGCGGCCACGACCCTGGGCGGCGCGTCAGGCCTGAGCAGCCTCAGGCGTTCGACGCCGTGGGCGTCGGTGTCATGCGTCAGCGCCAGGGACCCGTCGGAGGCCGTCGCGACAAGATCGAGACGACCGGCCGGAAGGGCGAGCCGCGGGTGCAGGCCCAGCCGATCCAGATCGCCGACGCGACGCGCCTCGGCCGCGCCGGACAGCACCACCGGGGCCGCCTCCGGCGCGTGGGCCAGCCGCGCGCCCGTCGAGGCGCGCAGATCGCCAAGCACCAAGGCCGTGACACGGTCGGCCACCCGCCCCAGCACTTGGCCCCGCCCGTCGACTCGCCAGGCGCCGCCCTTGGCGAGGACGGTCAGGGTTTGGCCATCGGAGATCCGCAAGGTGCGCTCCGGGACCTCCAGCGCCGCGGTGAGATCGATCGGGCCCGCCGCCGTCATGCGATACCAGTCCTGGCGGACGTCGCCCGACGCCTGGAGATGACCGAAGGCCAACGGATCCTCGCCCATCCAGCCCGTCCACATGGCCAAGGTCCGGGCGTCGGCGCTCAGCGTAAAGCCCGCGCTGACGCTGGGGTGCTCGCCGCTCACGGCGTCGACCTTCAGCAGCGCGCCGCTGGTCCAGAGGCCCTCCGCGCCGCGCGCCAGCACCATCAAGGCGTGGCCGCTGGGCGACCAGGAGAGCAGGTCCGGGAAGAGGTCGCAGCGGGGACACGGGGACGTTTGCCGGCCGCTCGCAAGGTCGACGATCGACAGCCGCGTCGCTTCGGTCTCGAGGCCGGCCGCGCCGCGCACCGGCGCATTGCCGTGCGCTTGCAGATCGGGACCGGAGCCGAACAGCGCCACGCGCCGCTGGTCCGGGGAGATCTCCAGGTCGATGAACTCGCCCGTCGCCAGGGTGTGGCGCTGTCCGGTCTCGGTGTCGAGGCGGAGCAGGCGGTTGGGCGCCCCGCGCAGGCGGACGGCCGCATAGGCGCCGCTGCCCATGATCGTGTGCGCACCGGCGCCGCGGGCCGCGGCCTCAAGCGCTTTCGGCAGGCGATCCCCGAGGATCCAACCGGTCCTCAGGTTGATCGGCAAGGCGCCGTCCGGCCGGTCGATCACCAGCAGGTCCTTGTCCGTCAGCCACTGGATCGTCCGGCCGCGGGCCGCCTCCTGGGGGGTGACGTCAAACCAGCGCACCTTGCCGGTCGCCACGGTGGCGACCCCCAGGGTCCACCTGCGGTCCTGGACCCGATAGACCGCCAGGCGGTCGCCGGTCGGCGAAAAGGACCCCATGACGACGCCCGGCCCCGGGTCGGGGGTCAGGAGCGGGCGGCTGGCCGTGGCGTGGCGCATATCGATGAGACGCAGGCGGCTGAGGACCACGCCCATGCCGGAAAAGTAATCGTAGCGCTTCGCGGTGTCGTAGGGATCGCGCTGTTCGAACACCAGCCAGCGGCCAGAGGAGTCGAAGGCGGCCGCGCCGAAGGACTGTTCGTGCAGCAGGTCGTCGACGGTGAACGGGCGCGCCTGGGACGCGAAGGGCGTGACGAGGCAAGCCAGGGCGGCCGCGGCCGCCCGAAAGAGACGGGACATGGCCAGACCTCACCAGGCGCGGGTGAGCTGGAGGGCGACGAAGCGGCCCACCGGATCGGCGTTGGCGGCGTCGAATCCGATGCCGACCGGATTGTTGTAGAAGGGCGGGTCGCGGTCGAAGACGTTGCGGACATTGAGCAGGATGCTCACGCCCCTCAGTGGGCCGCTCTGCGCCGGCGCCAGGCGCGCCTGCAGGTCCACGGTCGGCTGATCGCCGATCCGAACGCCCAGCGCGTCACGATAGGCGCCGGCGTAGTTGAAGGCGCCGCCCAGCGTCAGCCGGTCACGGGTCCAGTCGGCGGTGATCCGGCTGTGGAAGCGCTCCGGGAAGTTGACGGTGTTGACGCGGTTGATCCGCGGCGAAACGGGGGTCGACTGCAGGTCGTAGGTGAACATGTAGGTGGCGTTCGCCGCCAGGCTCACCCGGTCGCCGCCGACATCGAACCCATAGCCGCCGGTGAAATCGAGCCCCTGGACATGCAGCTTGGAGGTGTTGACGTAGCGGTTGTCGACGACCGCCCCGAAAGCCTCCGGCGGGAAGACGCCGCTCAGGGTGTTGAGCGCCGGGCTGGCCAGCAGCGCCTTGATCAGCGCCAGGTCCGCCGGGTTGGTGGTCGGTGAGATCCGGGTCACGAAACGGGCGAGCGTCGGGTCCTGCAGCGCATTGGCGAGGTTGGCCGACACCGGCCGATCGATCCGGTTGCGGTATTGGATGTCGAAACCGTTCAGTCTGGCGACCAGCGCCGGCCAGCGGCTCGGCCGCCAGTCAACGCCGTAGGTCCAGGAGGTCGCCGTCTCCGGAACCAGGTTGGGATTGCCGCCGGACAGGGTCAGGACCTGCACCTTGCCGGCGCCGAGGTTGAGCATCTGGGGACTGAAGGAGGCCGGGTCGCTGGTCTCGCGCAGCGCGGGCGCGCGGAACGAGGCGCCGTAGGTGGCGTGCAGCTGCACGTCCGCGCTTGGCGCCCAGAGGATGCCGATCTTGGGATTGGAGGTCGAGCCGACGGCCTCGTAGTGTTCGATCCGGCCGGCCAGCGACAGCTCCAGGCGTTGCAGGCCTGGGCGGGCGTTCTGCGGTCCGAAGAGCGGGACCTGCGCCTCGGCGAAGACCGCGGTCACGTCGCGGCTCACATCGGTGACCGCCTGCGGCGTGGGCGCCACGAAGGCCACGAAGATCGACCCGGTGCGCAGGAGGGCCTCGCGCCGGGCCTGCGCGCCCAAGGCCAGCTTCACCGCCCCGGCCGGCAGGGTCCACAGCGCGCCGTCAGCCTGGAGGTTCACCGACCAGACCTGGTCGCGGCTGTGCAGGTTGAGGAAGCCTGAGCCGATATAGGCGGTCACCGCCGGCTTGTTGGAGCCCGCGATCCCGGTGAAGGGATTGAAGAACCCGCTGACCGTGGGGCTGAAGGGCGTGTCAGCCCGGTCGGCCGTCGTCCCGAGCGCCTCGTTCAGCGCGATCGAATTGATCAGGTTGGAATTGTCCGAGACTTCCCGCTCCTGGGCGAAGGTGATGTAGCCCTCGCTCTGCCAGTCTCCGAACATCTTCAGCTTGGCGTCCAACGACAGCCCCAGCGTCTTGGTCGAGCCGAAGTTGACCGGGTTCGGCAGGTCGCCGGCGAAGGAATAGGCGATGGTTTCGCTGGTCGCCCCGGTCGGCGAGACGAAGAACGGGTTGCCGCGGTTCACCGTGAGCGTGCTGATGGCCGGCGCCTGGATGGATTTGAAGCGCCGGTCGCTGTAGCGCGCGTCCCCGGAGATCTGCAGCCGCGCCCCCAGGTCCTGATGACCGTGCAGATAGACCGAGTTCAGGGTTTGGTCGGGGAGGATGTCCTCCCCGGCGCGCTGGTTCTGCAAATTGACCGTCCCGGCCACGAGCTGGCCCGGCAGGAGACCGACGCCGGTCTGGCCGGCCGGGATCGCGAAGCTCGGCGCCAGGGCCCGGGTCACCGGGTCGACCCCCAGGATATTGCCCGGGAAGCTGCTGAACGAGCGCAGGTCCGAGCCGCCCAGAGGCCGCAGGTCCGCGCTGGCGGCGAAGGGGCGGTCCGCGCCGGACAGGTGGTTCCGTTGCTGGAGTTCGTAGGTGAAGACCAGGCCGCCGGTGGTCCACTGCTTGCCGAAGGATTGCGAGATCTGGCCCTGGGCAGGCTGGCCGCTCGTCGCGACGCCGCCCAAGATGCGGGTCTCGGCCCCGTCCAGGTCCTTGCGCATGATGATGTTGACCACGCCGCCCACGGCGTCGGATCCATACAGCGCCGAGGCGCCGTCCAGCAGGACGTCAACGCGCTCGACCGCCGAAGTGGGGATCGTGGAGATGTCGACAAAATCCCCAAACGTGCCGGACCCGGCCACCCGCCGGCCATCGATCAGGACGAGGGTGGCGTTGTTGCCGAGACCCCGCAGATTGAGGGCCGAGCCGAAGACGCCGTTGCGGGCCAGCTTGTCGGCGCCGGTGTTGACCGCCCCTTCGCTCGCCCCGCCGCCGAAATTTTCCGGAAGGGCTCGAAGGGCGTCGGCGACGGTGGTCTGACCCGAGCGCTCGAGGTCGGCGTGGCTGACCACCAACACGGGTGAGGCGGTCTGCCCACCCCGGATATGGGTGCCGGTGACTTCGACCTCTTCGACGGTGTTCGCCAGGCGAGGCGCCGGGGTCTCGCCTCCGGTCGCGGGCAGGGGTCCGATCCTCGCCTCCTGTCGATCAGCGACGAAAGGGCGGTCCGATCCGACGTCCGATGCGGTCGTCCCTCCCCGCCCGGCGACGGGCGTCGGCGACCGCGGCGGCGCGGGCCGCAGCACCAGCATCGACGGCCCCGTTCGATTGACCGTGATGCCGCTCGCGCCGAGCATCCGGACCAAGGCTTGCTCGGCGGTGAGTTCGCCATCGACCGCCGGCGCGGTTCGCCCGGCGACCAGGCCGGGCGTGTAGAGCAGTTGCTCGTGACTCTGCGCCGCCAAGGCCATGAGGGCCGCGTCCAGCGGCCCGGCCGGCACGTGGATCGCGTGAAGGGTTTGGCCCACGGCGGGCGCGGCCGCGATCAGGGCGCTGAGCGCGAAGCCCCCGAACAGGGCGCTGCGACGCGCCGGTCGCCAAGGTGCAGTCTGGAACATGCTTCCCCCGGGACGGTCCCGCAGGGTCAGCCGACCGGGGTGGTCGTGCTCCTCGCCGCTGCATTGGTCGCCCACGGAGAATGACGCGCGCAGATCGGGGGGACCCTGGTCGCTCCCGAAAATCAACTAGGCGCCGGGCGTGGCCTGGCGGGGGCTCAGCCGGATGACGCCGTCAGGGGCGGAGGTGGATTTCAGGTCGAATTCCAGGGCGATGGCCGAGACGAAGGCGCCTGTGTCGCCCGTGTCGAGCACCCCGGAGATCGGCTGCCGCGCCAGAGGCGTCGGCGCCGTCAGTTCGATCCGGTGGTCAGCGTAGCGGTTCACTTCAGCGATGGCGTCTTCCAAGGGGGTGGCGTGGAAGATCACGCGCCCGGAGGTCCATCCGGCGGCCTCGCGCGCGTCGGTGGTGCGCGGCGCTGTCATCCCGGCATCCGTCACCGTCAACTGCTGGTTGGGGCTCAGGGTCGCCGCCGCCGGATGGTTGGCCTGCAGCACGCGGACCCGGCCTTCCAGGAGGGTCACCTTCACGGAGGCGTCGTCGCGCCGCACGTCGAACTTGGTGCCGATCGCCCGGACCCGGGCGCCGTCGGCTTCCACGATGAACGGCCGGGCGGGGTCGTGGGCCGCCTCGAAGAAGGCCTCGCCGCGCGCCAGGACCACCCGGCGCTCGTCGCGCCGGAAGCGCACGATCAGGCGACTGTTGGTGTTCAGCCGGACGCGCGAACCGTCCTTCAGGACAACGAGCCGCTGCTCGCCGACGCGGGTCTCGTAGCTCGGCGGGATCTGCGTGATGAGCCACATCGCGGCGACCGCGATCGCGACCGCGGCCAGCGCCGTCGCGCCGACGGCGAAGGGCCCCACGCCGAGCAGGCCACGCCGTCGGAGCCGGGCCCGGTTCGGCCGGCGGCGCAGGGCCTCGGCGGTGGCGGCCTGGATATCGGGGTCGTTGGCCAGGCGCTTGGTCGCTTCCCAGGTCGCCTCGATCTCTGCGTAGGCCCTGGCGTTGGCGGCGTCGCGCCGCCAGGCCTGGAACTCGTAGAGCGCCGCCGTGGTGACGGACTTCTGGCTCAGCTGCGTGAACCAAGCGGCCGCCTCCAGGTCTCTCGGCGTTGGGTCGGCTGTCAGGTCGCGCATGGCGCCTAATCCCGCAACAGGACTTTGCAGATCGCCAGCGCCTTGGTCATCCGCTCCTCGACCGTCTTGACGGAGATCCCGCACCGTTCTGCGATCTCAGCATAGGTCAGAGGCGTGTAGCTCCTCAAGAGGAACACCTCCCTGAGTTGTGGCGGCAGGGACAGGATGATCTGTTTCTGGAGCAGGGCTTCGGCGGCGTCGGCCGGCGTCGCGGCCTCGGCCGTCGCCTCGCCCTCCCCTACGAGCATGGGGCGGACGGCCTCGCGGCGGAATTGATCGCGGGCGGCGTTGATGGCGACCCTGGCGAGGAAGGCGCGTGGGTTTCGGATTTCGTTCCGGGCGCCGATTGCGCGGACGTAGGTTTCCTGGGCGAGGTCCTCCGCCGCCTGCAGGCCAAACCTCCGGCGAAGGAAATTGATCAACCAGTCGCCGTGGCGGCGGTAAATCCGATCGACATCATCGGAGAGGTCGCCAGTGGCGGCGAGGCTATGCGACAAACGATCGGGATTCGAAGTGGACATGCTGTCGTAACTGCGGCCTGGCGGCCTCAAGCTGCGACTAGCCGCAGGGACGCCAGAAAATACACACTGTCAGTGTGTAGAGCCAATCATCAGTACCCGCAACTGTTGCGAGGTGGGAGATGATCCTGACCTCGTCGCGCTCGGACGCGCTATTCGGCGATGTCGAAAACAACTTGGCCTAAGCCAAGAAAAACTGGCTGGCGAGGCTGCGCTTTCACGAAATTATATAGGCCAAATAGAGCGCGGAGAGCGCGAGGCGAAAGTGAAAACCTTGATCGCGATTGTCAGAAGCCTGGGATCAGACCCTCTTATCTGGCAGCAGATTGGTAAATCTCTCGCAGACGCTAACACTAAACCTGACAGCTGATCACAATTCCCCAACGCACACTGTCAGTGTGTAGAGTGTCCTCCCGCAGCCCGCGACGATCATGGTGTGGGATTCGACCCAGACCTCTTGACGTTGGGACGCGGCATTCGCTTGCTCCGCACATCCAAAGGCATGAGCCAAGAGGAGCTTGCCGAGAGGGCCGGTCTGCATCGGAACTACGTTGGACTCCTGGAGCGAGGCGAGCGGAACGCCACTGCTAAGGCTCTCTTGGCGATTGCCCGGGCGCTGGCAATAGGCCCGGCCGAACTTTGGTCCGAGTTCTAATGATGCGGCGTCATGAAGCTGCCCGCCCCATCGGAATGCCAGAGGTTGAAGACCTGACCGAGGTCGAGGATCGCCGTGAAGGCGACGAACTCGTCCGCCTGGGGTCTTACCGCGCCCCGAAGGAGGATCACGGATCCGGCTTCCCTTCCTCGGCCAAGCCCGTTAGGTAGGCCGCCTCGATCCGCGGGCTGGTGATCCGTTGCGCCTCCAAGGCCTCAAAATCACGATGATGATTACCACCGTCCAGCCGGACCGGGGGCGATTGCGCGTGAGCTGACATCCACAGCCATCGATCGAACAGCCACCCCGCTCCGGTTCCGGACGCGGGGTTTTTCTTGGCCTGCGTCCTGGACCGGAGTCTTCACGAGGACCGACACCGATGACCAAGACCGACTTCGTCCGAGACGCCACCCTGCGCTTCGCCCGAGACCTCCGCACCGGCGGCGCGCCTGACCTGATCCGCGCGCAGCTGCGGGGCGCCGAGGGGATCGACTGCCTCTGCGCGGTCGAGGCCGTCATCGCAGGGCTTTGGCCGACGCCCCCCGCCAAGGAATTGATCTGGCTGACGCAGACGGCGGCCCCTGACGCCCTCGAACTGCAGGCCTTCGCCGCCGGAGAACTTCTCGGCGCCGCGACCTATGACCTGGTCGCAGCCGATGTTTGAGGGCGCGGAGTACCGGCTCAGCATCCATGCCGACCCATTGGCGGACGGGCTGGCGCGCATCCTCAACGCGGTGGCGCTGCAGCCCGTCACCCTGATCTCGGTCCGCTACGACCGGTTGGGGCAGGGGTCGACGACGGTCCTGAAGATCGCAGCGATCGCGCCGGGCAAGGCGGACCTGTTGGCGCAGCGCCTGGGCCAGGCGGCGTGGGTGCGCGACGTCCAACTGCTTGAGATGACGGGCCCCGCGCCGCTATCTGGACGTGAACCGCCCCTTGCGGGCGTAGGGTCGCCAACGCGGACGCCGACTGGCAAATAGGGGTGCTGTAGGTGGCCCCTGGAGCCCTCTGACGGCTAGGCCTGGACGAGGTCCACGAGGTGACCGGCCGGATCGCGCAAGGTCGCCTGGCGCCCCCATTCGGTGGTCTTCGGCGAGGTGACCACTTCCCCCTCCGCCGATTGCGCCGAACGGCAGGCGATCTCGAGGTCCTTGACCGAAAAACCGAGGCGGACGCCGGTCGTGGCCTGCTGCCCCGACCTGAGCGGATAGATCTCAAGCACGCCGCCGCCCAGCGCGGCGGAAACATGCTCCGGTCCACGGCCGTGTCGTTCCTTTTGGAACTTCAGGCCCAGCGCCTCGTAGAACGCGGCCAGGCGCTGAGGCTCCGGGGCTCGGAGCACGAGATGACTAAGCTGCATGTTTCGCCCTCGCGCCGCTTCGGGCGCCCACCGGATCCGCCGGCCCGAGCGGCGCTTCGAAGTTCGGGAAGCGTACGCGCAGTTCAAGGACACCCCCCATTGCGGCGACGTAGTCTTGAAGCGTGCTGAGTTTCCAGTCTCCGCGCATCTCAAGTCGCGAGACCCCGGCTTGATCCATGCCAAGCGATTGTGCGATCGCGCTCTGGGTTCCGCCCACGAGGTGGCGGACATCCCTCAGGCCAAGCGGAGGACGTGAGGCCGACGCTTTCCATTTTGCCGCGAGCTGCAGAAGCCGTCGACTGGCTTGGGGCGCCTCGCGATAGATCTCGTCCGGCCGATCGCCCAGACCCACATCCTCGTCCCGGGTGAACAGGCCGAAGCCTCTGGACTTAAGCCACGACACCGTCGTCGGCATGCCGCCGACATCGAGGTCGAGCCACCACTCTCCGGCGGGATCGGCGGGACTGTCGATCTCTACGCCCAGGGCGGTCTCGACCCGCAGGGTGTCCAGCAGCGCCGTGAGCGGTTGGGGAAGGGTCATGGCGAGATGGTTCCGCCGTTCCGGCCGGCCTTGTTGAGAAGACATGTCTTTCCTTTCACAAGTTCGATGCGGATCGCCCCGGCGTCGCTGACGTAGATGTTGTGTCCGCGGGACCGGTATCGGCGGAGGTCGGAGCGCCCCGCAACGTCGCGCCGGGCGTCCTCGCGTGGGGGGTACATGCGGCCATCGTCCAGCGGATAATCCGGGTTGAACCCGACCCCGGACATTTGGGTCTCAACCGCGTTGAGCGTCGTCTCGATCAACGCCATCGCCTCTTCCGCCGATCCACAGGCGTCCGCGACCGCGAGTCGACGGAGCAGTTCATCGACGCGATCCTGACGGCTGGTCATGCTATAGATAGCATATGCTCTAGAAGACATTTTTGCAAGATGGCATCGTGGTCTTATGATGGATTGCAGCTGAGCCGGCAGCCGAGGACTCCTGACGCTCGAGCGCCCTTCCTGCAGCCGCTTTGGACTTGATCTGGACCGGTCCGGTCGGCGCCGCAACGGCGGCGGTCGACTGTCCTCCCCTGCCCCTTCGGGTCATTCCTCGCGAGGCAAGACGGCCGCCCTCGCCGTCCTCCGCTGTGCTGCGGGCCTAACGGCTGCGGGGCCGCCCCGTCGAACCGGTCTCCCCGATCGTCATCGCGGCCGCGAAAGGCGCGGCCCGAGCGAAACAGGAGACGTCATTATGGCCACCATCGGAACCTTCACCAAGAACCTCGACGGCACCTTCTCGGGCGCCATCAACACCCTCAGCCTCAACGTCAAGACCGCCCAGTTCCGGCCCAACGACAAGACCGATCCGAAGTCCCCGGACTTCCGCATCTTCGCCGGCAAGGCCGAACTCGGCGCCGCCTGGCGCAAGACCGGCGAGAACGGCGAATTCCTCTCCGTCAAGCTGGACGACCCCAGCTTCCCCGCCGCGATCTACGCCTCCCTGGTGGACACCGACGAGACCTACAGCCTGATCTGGTCCCGCAGCCGCGGCAACCACTAGCCGCTGCCGACGCGCCCCGCCTTCGGGCGGGGCGCGATCGCAGGCGGATGGCGGTATCGCTTTCGGCCGGAGATGACTCGTGAGCGACCTCGCGAACATCCGCTCTTCGGCGACCCAGCTATGCTCGACCGCAATCACATGTTGGCCGCGCTCGCTCAATCCGAGCGAGAAGACAGCGTTGTGCAGGGCGGTTTGGCCAAGGTCATTCAATCCTGGCGCCCTTGGCGGCGATCGGTTCGGGTTTCGCCCAGGTCCGCCGGAGATCTGGCCGGTGCTTCCGAATGTTCGCGATCGCGAGCTTCTGCTTGTTGCTCAGCTCATATCCTACCAGTTGATAGGCCGCCTCCAGACTGCCGAAGCGTCGAACGTAGGAGGACGGATAATGTGTCCGTCGATCTTGCTGAATGATCTTGAAGCTGAGCCGTCTCCGATCCGCGAGCACGCACCGCAGCTCATCGAGCATCTCCGCATCGCTTGAAGGTCGCTTGCGTTGTTGAAACTGCTGTTGGACGACGGCGAACATCGACGGTGACACCACCGCCGGCACGACGTCTGGGACCCTCTTCCATTGATCCGGCGAGGTCGCGGTCCGCCGGCCCAGCCGATAGTGGTGCCGCCCGGCGACCATGACGCCCGCATAGATCTCGTTTCGTAGGATCGCGTAGATGGTTTCGGGGCGCCAAAGGCCGCCCCTTGGGGCGGGGATTTCTTCGGCGTTCAGTTGATCGGCGATCAGCCTGGGGGATAGCCCAGCAAGAAAGTCACGGAAGAATCGGCGAACCAGTTCGATCTCCTCCGGTGGCCCGAGGACCAGGCCGACCCGTGCGCCTTGCAGGGCGTTGCGTTCGCCGGCTTCCATTACCAGCCGGCGCCTGGTGCCCAGCGCAATGCGCCGAAGGCCCAGCGCGGGTGGTCCGCCTTGCCAATAGCCCTTGGCCGCAAGCCCGCGTTTGGCGCGCGAAACCTTGTCCGAGAGCTCTCGGCTGTATTCCGCCGCCATGATGCGTTTCAGGCTCTTGGCGAGCGTGGACGCCATGGCGCCGTCGTTGGCGAAGGCCTCGGCGCAATATTCGACGGAGACGCCGGCGTCGCGGCAGATGAATTCGTAATGCGCGGCCTGGTCGGGATCCTGGAAACGGCCCCACCGGCTGACATCGTAGACCAGGATGGTGGCGAAGTCGGCGGAGCCTCCCACCACCGTCGCCAGCAGGGTCTTCAGGCCATCGCGGCCGCGGACACTCACCCCGCTGATGCCAGCGTCAACGAAGGTGTGGACGAGATCGTAGCCATGCTCCAGCGCGTAGGCGGTGTTCGCCGCCGTCTGGAACTCGATCGAATAGGTCTGGTGCTCAGTGGACATGCGCACGTATTGCGCGGCTCGGACCCGGCTGGCGCTCATGGAGGCCTCCCTGTTCGCGCCCCCGACTGTGGGTTCTTGGGAGTATGCGATAGGTCGACTGGACCGTCGCAGCCGCAGACCTTCTAGGCCCTCGTCAGTGAACGCATTCGCGGTCCTGGGGGACGCGGTCTTCCTCCGCCACGCTGCGGAAACAGTCGGCGATGCTCCGCTGCGCGAGCGCGGCGCGATGCTCAACACCCCAGGCCAGCGCCAGCGTGGCGCACATGATCGCCAACGCGACGCTGATCAGGGCGAGAATGCGGACCTCGCGCAGGGGTTACTTCTTCGCGGGAACCGGCTCAGTCCCAGGGGTATCGCACTTGGCGAACTTCTTCGTCTTCATGTCGCGGCAATGGGCGGGCGCGGCCGGCTTCAGGTTGGCGCAGACTTCCGCCTTGGCGAATTTTCCGTCCGCGGCATGGCACTTGCCGTTCTTGTCGAGCTTCTGGGCGTCGGCGGCGGTCGCGGCGAGCGCAAACGCGGCCACGATGGCGATGGTGCGAAGCATGGTGGTCCTCCCTTGGGGCCCGCAAGGTGGCGCAGGTCACTCACATCGGGCAAGAGGCGAGGGAGCGGACGGGCGAGGTATCCTATGAAGTTCACGAAGGGCCTCGCCCTGCTCTTGGCGGGTTGTCTCGCGGCGCCCGCGCCAGCCTTCGCCTGGGGCTATGAGGGCCACAAAATCGTGGCCGCGATCGCTCGGGCCTATCTGACGCCGACGACCAAGGCGAAGGTGGACGCCCTGCTGGCGGCCGACACCGACACCCTGGAACCGCATGACATGCTCTCGGCGGCCGCCTGGGCGGACAGCTATCGGCGCGACCATCGCGAGACCGCCCCGTGGCACTTTGTGGACCTGGAGCTGGACAGGCCCAATCTGGATGCGGCCTGCTTTGGGCATCCGCCGTCCGCTGCGCCGGCCAGCGCTGGCCCCGCCAAGGCCTGCCTCGTCGATCGGTTGAACGCTTTCGAGGCGGAGCTGAAGGACCCGGTGACGCCCCAGGCGGAGCGGATCATCGCGCTTAAGTTCGTGTTGCACTTCGTGGGCGATATCCATCAGCCGCTGCATGCGTCGGACAATCGCGATCATGGCGGCAACTGCGTGCGGCTTGCGCTCGGCGATGCCCGAACCACAAACCTTCACAGCTACTGGGACACCGGCCTGATCGTGGCGATGGGCTCCGATCCCGTGGTGCTCGCCCAGACCTTGCGCGGCCGGATTACGCCGGGGCAGAAGGCCGCCTGGGAAAAGGGCGATGCGAAAGCCTGGGCGCTGGAGTCCAATGCGATCGCCAAGTCGACCGCCTATTGGCCCGGCGCGCCGGCGGGATGCGCCGCGGATGCGGCCCCGGTCCAGCTTCCGGCCGGCTATGATGCGGCGGCGCAGTCCGCCATCGCCTTGCAATTGGAAAAGGCCGGCGTCCGTCTGAGCTGGGTGCTCAATCAGGCGCTGGGCTAGGCGCGCTCATCCTATCGCCGCAAGGATCGATCACCCTGGCGGGCGCGTTTGTTGAGCAGCTCAGCCGTGTGTTTCGCGTCGTCCTCGGAAAGGCCGGTTTGCGGCGTGAGTGCGATCACCGCCACCTCGCCGGTGAAGATCTCGTAGACGCTCCAGCCCTCTGAATCGCGGCGGATGGCGAACCGGTCGGTTTTGCGTTCGTCAGCCATCCGGTGATCCTGGCTCAGGTCCGCGGCCAGGCCAACAGATCTTGAAGGCGGCGAGGACTAGCGGGCAGGGCGCCGCTCCCGGAGCAGTGAGAAGGTCCGCTCATGGCGCATCTGAGACTCTGAAGATTGACCGTGGATGACTGAGGCTGTGTAAAAACGCGCGGTAACGAAGATCTCGAGCAAGATTCCACCGCTCGGATTCATACTCTCGGTAGAGCTTTGCCCTGCCGGACGCACCAAGTGCAGCTTGGGGCAAATTGTTGCGCCGAAAACTCTGCCGGCCGAGTTTTTACACAGCCTCGACTCATTGCGGACGTTCGGAGCGTCGGCTTGTTGCCTGATATGGCGTGCCTGAGCGCAACGGTCTGGAACAAGTTCGCGGCCGCTCTTCTAGAGCAGCTAGATATCCAAGCATGATCCGCGCGCCGCTCATTCTCGGCATCCCGCGCAAGCTCGCGGTGCCGCGAAAGGCATGCGCGCGTTCGAGCGGGGCTCGGCGCTTCTGAGGGCCTTGCACAAGTAGACCTACGCGCGTCGGCGATCAGCTCAATGGCAGCGGGTCGCTGGCCTGAGTCGCCTCGGGGAATTCGAAGGACCGAACAGTCACGCCTTGCGAGGTGTTGTGTCGTTCGATACAAATGCTATATGAGGGATGGTTCCCCGCCAGAGGACAAGCCATGGCTTGCGCACCCGGAGACACGCCGCCAGCTCAGGCGGCTCTGTGACTCTGCGCGGACGCGGACGATCTCCCGCAGGCTACCCAACCGGTGGGAGCCCGGCAACGTCCGCGATCCCGTATCAGGCGACTACTTCGACACTGCGGGTGCGTGGGACCTCATTTGCCGGCTTCTCGACGATGGGGCCGAGGTCGAAGAGATGACCCTGGACAACCCACCGGGGAAGAAGGGCTATGTCTTCTTCGGGGACGCCGGGGGCGGGCAGAGAATCTATATCAAGTTGATGTTTATGGGGAATTTAGTGGCAGGTCGGAGCTTTCACATTAGTAACGAGAAGAGCGGGCAGAAATGAGCAGCAACGGAGAAGAGGCCGCCGCGGTCCAACCGTGCGAGGCCTGTGGCGAATATCATGCGCGCTTGGTGACTGAGCGCGTGGAGTTTGAATATGGCGAACGGGGCGCCGGCGTCATGTTGCACGCTGATTTGCCGATGTGGGTGTGCGACGCCTGCGGGGAGCACTACACCGCGCAAGGTGCGGAAGAGGCGGAGCGGGCGGCGGTCTGCGCGCATCTGGGGCGTCTCACACCGCGCGAGATCGTGCGAATTCGGGCATTAGCCCAGCTCACGCAGGAAGCCTTCGCGCACAAGCTCGGTGTTGGACGGGTGACGCTTGCGCGCTGGGAAACCGGTCAGCAATTGCAGTCGGCTGTATACGACAAGCTGGTGCGCGATCTCGCCAAGGAGCTTGAAGCGCCGAAGCCGGACCGTGTCTATCAGTACCGGACTGATGTGAGCGGTCGCTACGCAGCGGCACGGGACTTCGTCCTCATCGCGGCCGCCGCCTGATGTATGTCGTCACCTTCTATTCCTACAAGGGTGGCGTCGGGCGGACGATGGCGCTGGTCAATGTCGCCCATCTGCTGGCGGATTCCGGCAAGCGGGTGCTGGCGGTCGATTTCGACCTCGAGGCGCCAGGGCTGTCGAGCTATGGGCCGTTTCGCTGCGCCGGTGACAGTCCCGGGCTTGTGGAGTTCGTCCAAACTTACCTGGACGAGGCCGCGGCGCCGGACGTCGCGGGCTACATCATGCGGTGCGAGACAGGGAAGAACCCGATCTGGCTCATGCCGGCGGGGCGCCACAAGCACCCTGGCTATGCGGCCAATTACGGCGCGCTGAACTGGCAGGAGCTTTACCGGGAACATCAGGGCTTTCTGCTGTTCGAGGACCTTCGCCAGCAGTGGGAGCAGTTTGATGGGCAAGGCTTTGATTACGTCCTGATCGACAGCCGAACTGGCCATACCGACATCGGCGGCATCTGCACGCGGCAATTGCCGGATTCCGTGGTGATCCAGTTCATGCCGACCGATCAGAACATCGAAGGTCTGCGCCCCATTCTGGATTCGATCCGAGGGGAGCGGGCGCCTGTTCGGCGTAAGCGCGTACGGCTGCAGTTCTGCCCATCGAACCTTCCGGACGGTGACGATCAGGAGCGCATCCTGAAGAACGCGCTGGATCGCGCGCGTTCACAGCTCGGCTACAAGCGGGACGCCGCGGCGCTCTTCCACAACGGCTCGCTCGAGCTTCTGGCGCAGCCGATCTACGTCGAGAGCAATCCTGCGTCGAGGCTGGCTAGTGAATACCAAACCCTGCATGGGGCGATCATCGGCCATAACCTGGAGGATCGCGACGGAGCGATCATGGCGCTCGCGCGGATGCGCGAAGAATATCAGGTGGTACTGACCGGCGGTGAGCGCGGTCCCGAGGAGACCACGATCGACCAGATGCGCGGTGACGCCGCGTTTATCGCGGACCGGTTTCCGCAGGACGCTGACGTCAACTGGAACCTTGCACTGTTGGCGGCGGCCATGACGCGGCCGGAAGATGAGCTCGCGGCTCTCAATGTCGTCGTCGAGGTATCGGGCGGCGATGTGTCCCTGCCACTGCTCCGTCGCGCGCGTGCGCAGGCGTCCCTAGACAATGCCGCGGGCGCGATCGCCGATCTGGAGCGTCTGCTCACGGAGGAGGGGCCCGGTGTCTACGAGGTCGCGCCAGCGGCGGAACTCCTGCGCAGGCTCGCACCTGATCGCGTGCGGAAGGTTCTTATCGCTGCTGCGGCCAATCCAAAGATGGCCCCGCTGGGGCGGACGCGGTTGATCCAGGATCTCTTAGATAACCGAGAAAGCGTCGCACAGATGATCGAACTGGCGCGAAACGCGGCGGCGTTGGCAGGGCCTGGCCAGGAAGGAAATGCGATCGGTCACCTGGCTCTGATGGCCGATGGCCAATTCGAGGAAGCGATGCGCGTCATTGCATCCGATCGAGCGGCGTTGATGTCTAGCGACAGCATGCCTGAACTGTTCAACTACGGCGTCTGCGAATGGGCCGTGTCGGGTCGGGCGCCTCAGGAACTCTTCGCGCGTGTTCTCGCAATTCGAGCGCGCCTGGGTGATTTCTCCGACGTAAACGGGCTGCAGTGCTTCTCGCTCTGCAACTATGTGCTCGATCGTCGGCGCGAGGCGATGGACGATCTGCACCAGGCCCAGCGGTCAGCGTCGCGGGTGACGTCGCCGGTCTTCAGCTGCTGGCGGTACCTGAGTGTCGGGTCGAAGGGCATGCTCGAGGATCTCGATGAAATGAACGACCTCTTCGTGCGCGGCGTCGAAATACGCCCCCCGACGCGGGACGGCTTCAAAGCCGCCAACCTCCTCTAGGCAGGAAAAGCAAAAGGCCCGGGTATCCCCGGGCCTTTTGGCTTCGCAGCGGTGACGTGGACTTAGTCCAGATCGTCGATCGGAGGGTCAAAGGTCATGTGGAATCTCTCCTCGCTGCGTTTTTTGTGGCCGGCTCTATGTAGCCACTCTGAAGAAAAAGCTACCAGAGCCAAGTGAAAAATTCTTCAAGGTCATGAACGTTCCGCTCGTACCTACACCAATGAGCGCTGACAAAACCGGCCCCGCGAAATTCCCAGCGTACTTCCTGTCTGCATGAAATCGGTATGGCGCATCCGCGATGGCGTATCCGCCAACTTTCCCATCACGACGATGGTATCACCTTATGGTTTGGAGCGGCTGCTATCGCCCCGGTGGGCTCTGGCTGTCGTCGTGAACTCCATCGCATCATGGCGATGTGAACTTTTCGCACCGGCTTGGCGCCGCACGCCGCATCCGTCGCCGTGAGCTTGCGTGCGCGACGGTGAAGACCGCGGGTAATCACGGCGGCATCGGCGCGATGGCCCAATTCAACGCCGTGCCGAAAATCTGAACCCGCGGCGTTTACCGGAAGAAGACCCGCTTCAGTGCGGCTAGCGCGCCCGCGATGACTGCGATGACTGCGCGAAGGCGTTCGATTCTGGCCTTGGGTTTGGGCTTAGCGTCACGGGCCACATGCCTTGCGATCTGCGAATGGATGATCCGCGCCGCCTGTGTCGAGGTGAAGGGTGGAAGCCAGTCCACCTCGCCGACAGTGACAATGAAGTGCGACTTACAGGGCGCGTCAAGGACGCCGACCGACGGGTGGATCGTCGCGCCGCCGGCCTGCTCATAGACCTGGTGCCCATCCGGCACGAGGAGCGTGATCTTGTGGCTGCAGCCGCACGCGCAGAGCAGCCCTGCGAGCTCGAACTCTTTGCTGTGGTAGACGACGCCGGGCTCCATCGGCGATGGAATCCGTTCAACGGCCTGATAGCGGAACTTCATGGGCGCCGCGCCAACGGCTCAAGCGCGAACGACGTCGTCTCGAAGATGTAGGACGGCGCATCGTCCTCCCAGTCGTATAGCCCGAAGTGCTGCTTGAACCTGATTACCGCCAGCGTCGCGTTCAATGCGTTGAGTTCGGCAATCTGCGCCTGGCGCCGATACTGGTCGGCCTCAGGATCACCGCCCGGCAGGTGCACGGTCTTCTGTGTCTGTTCGAACGCCGCTCGGTCGACGCCGGTGATCCGCACGGCCCCGTTGAGGCCGCCCTTGGTGCGATTGAGGCCCATGCCGCAATCCACGAAGGCGATGCCGTTAGCGCTGAGCCAATCGGTCAGGAAGATCCGCCCGGGCCCGTTGTCGATCGACAGGAAGACAAAATCTACGCCGCGCAGCTGCTCGACGTTCTCTTCGGTAACGCGCTCGGGGATAGGACTGATGGCGCCATGCCAATTGCCGTATTGCTGCGCCAGCGCTTCCACCTTGGTCGCGCCCACCGCGTTCGCGATGAAGCCCGGCATCCGAAACAGCGTATGGATGTGAACCTTGTCGTCGTCGTACAGGACGATCTCGGCTAGGTGGGTGCGCGCCAGGAAGTCCAGGATATAGGACCCGGTGCCGCCAAGGCCGACAATGGCGACCCGTTTGCCGTTAAGGAGCATGGACAGGTCGTTCATGTCGTACCGTGCCGAAAGCGTGTCGGGGAACTTGAGCGGCGTGCCCTGCGCTTGCGCGCGGTCGGCGATGGCGCGGAACGGCGTGGCGTCGGGATAGGCCGCCATCGCGGGACCAACGATGGTCTCCATATAGGTGAGCACCTTCTCCTCGAACGATCTGTACGGACGCAACGTGCCGCCTTCGTTGATCTTGTAGGAGAAGCGCTCAGTGGTGACGAAGCCCTCCGCAATCACCTTGGTCTCAGTCCCCCCGCCGAGGCGGAGTCTGCGGCCATCCCGCGCATGGGGACGCACGCCGCGGAACCAGGCTTGGTGATCGCCGGGCGGATCGATTACCCAGCCGCTGAGGTCGACAGGGCTCGTCCAGTCGCCGTGGGTGAGCTGGCCGTCGGCGTCCAGGCAGGGGAGCCCATAGATGACGAAATGACCGCCGACGAAGTCGAGAAGGTAGCCGTCCGCCTCCAGCGCCTGGACGAACGAATTATGACTCGCCAGTTCCCGTAATTCTGAACCGCATTCCATCTTTCACCATTACTTCCTCGCCAGGCGGCAGGGTTCCGCTCACGTTGTCTGAAGCACCGCGAGAATATTTCACCAGGTACTCAGGGGACGCCGCGCCACCGTCTTGAAGATAAAATGCGACGACTTCGTTATAAGAGATATTTTCCTTAGTCACCGTATGGTCGTCTTGATTGACGACGATGGTGACTTCCTTGGGCGGTTTAGACGCCATTTTCACTACCTCTGTTTCGTTGGAGCATCGGCGCGCCGCGCCTGCGACCTCGCTATTCGGCTTGTTGCGGCTCAGATGCCACATTGTATCGACCGATACAAGCGTCAAGGCACAGATTTTTGCATCTGAGTCCGCCAGTAGGCAGAGCGGTTGCGCCGGGGGCGAATAATCGATCTCAGTGCAACCCCGTTGACCCGAGCCGGCGCTGAGCGTGCGGGCTGACGACCGCCGTCGACTAACCCTCCAAGGCTTGGGCCGGTCGGCCGCGCTTGAACTGCTTCAGGACGCGAGCGGTGTTCGCTTCATGGCTCATGCCCTCAGGCCTGTTCACAATGTCGACGATCAGGGCCTCGATCTGAAACCGGGACCGCGCCAGGCGCTTCTCCATCGCCTTGATGTCATCGACCTTGGTCCGCAATGCGCCAAGCAACCCCTCATCGCCGCAACGGGACAGTTCGCCGGACATGAGGCGGCGAATTTCTTCAAGGGTGAAGCCGGCGTCCTGGGCGCTGATGATGATATTCAGCGCCGCGAGCGCCTCAACCGAATAGCACCGATAGCCATTGACCTGTCGGGTGACGCTGATCAGCCCTTGCGCTTCGTAGAAGCGGATGCGCGACGCCGAAAGGCCGGTTCGCCTGGCCAACTGACCGATCTGCACGGCGCGCTCCTTCCAGCTTGACCTTCAACTCCACTTGAAGGTTAGGGGTGGGAGTCCAGGAGTGAAGAGACCCATGTTGGCCTACGTTCTCCGGCGCTACGGCGGCCCCGAAGGCGCGTCGTTGAGGGAGGTCCCGGCGCCGACGCCTGGGCCGCGCGACATACTTGTCGCCGTGCGCGCGTCGGGTCTGAATCCAGTGGACTTCGGCTTCCGGCAAGGCAGGCTGCGCCCTGTCTACCGGCCGAAGCTTCCGATTGTGCTCGGCAACGAATTCGCGGGCGAAGTGGTGGCTGTCGGCGACGGGGTCACAGGGTTCTCCATCGGCGATCGGGTGATCGCCCGTGTCGAGAAGGATCGGTTGGGCGCCTTCGCCGAGCGGGCGACTGTCGGCGAAGACTTCGCGGCTCATATGCCCCCGAACCTGGATTTCGAGGCTGCGGCGGGCGTGCCCCTCGCGGCGCTGACCGCCCTGCAGGCGCTGAGGGACGAACTTGGTCTGCAGCGAGGTCAGAAGGTCTTCATTTCCGGCGGCGCCGGCGGCGTCGGCCCCTTCGCCATCCCGATCGCCAAGTGGCTGGGCGCCCATGTGACGACGACGGCGTCGAGGCGGGGCGGGGCGTTGGTGCGGTCGCTCGGCGCCGACGAGGTGATCGACTACACGACGGACGATTTCTCCGGGCTCGGAAGGACGTTTGACGCGGGCTTCGATCTGGTCGGCGGCGAGACCTTGGACAAGATGTTCAAGATCATGAAGCCTGGAACCAGGATCGTTTCGGTCGCCGGGGTTCCGGAGCCCCAAATGGCGCTGCAGGACCTCGGCGGCCGCAGGGTTTTGGCGGCGCTCCTCTGGGTGATCAGCTACGGCGTCAGACAGCGGGCGCGGCGCGCGGACGTGGCCTACCGGTATCTGTTCATGCATCCGAGCGGCGCCGAACTGGCTCAACTGGCGGACCTGATCGAACAAGGCCGCCTTCGGGTGGTCGTCGACAGGACTTATCCCTTCGCGGAAATCGCCGAGGCCCTCGACTACGTGGAACGCGGCCGCGCCAAGGGCAAGGTGATCGTCGTTCACTCGGCTCCGCCCCCTCGACTGTGAGGGTGTGCGAAACCAGGCAGTCGGGTCCCCGGGGTCTGCTGCGCGTCGTTCGAGGAGGTTGGGCGACGATGCGCGCCCCCCAGCAGCGCCTCCGAGCGACGCGAGCCAAGTCAACAATTGCGAATCTGTTGCGATAGTAGATTTCCACGATGCGATCACGGCCATCATTCGTCTTAGGTCCTGGGCGTCGCGTCGGCCGTATCTTTTGGAAATTCGCCCGCATCTCCCGATAGCTCGAGATTCACCGAAAGAAGGGGTTCGCCTCGAGGTGCAGTGAGAAGGACGCAAGTCCCGGTCGGGGTGAAACGCCATTCGACGTCACCGCCCAGCTCCGTGGCCAAACCTTCGACAATATTACTGCCTCTGCCCCGTCGCGGATTGGATGTCGCAGCCCCGTTGTCACTCACGCGGCACGCGAAGCGCCCACCACTCGATCGCACCTCGATCAGGATAGCCCCTTCACCGTCACCGAAGCCGTGACTTACCGAGTTGGCAACCAGCTCGGCCACGATCATGCCCATCCGCCAGCACCGGCCTGGGGATAGTGCGATATCGTCGCAAACCAGCCTGAGGCGCACGCCGCGCTCGTGGAGACTGGCGGCCACCAGCGCGGCGCAGACCCGCGCCAGGTAGTCGCCGAGACCTACATCGCCGGCCGATGGAAGCGGCTGCAGAACGCGGTGCGCCTCTGCAAAGGCCTGAAGACGGAGCGCAGCCTGCCTCAACGCGCCTTGCGCATCGGGGCAGGGCGCGTCCGCTGCGGCCAACACGAGCGTGGTGATCGCCTGGGCGTATTCGTTGACGACCCGGTGGGTGATCTCCTGGACAAGAATGAGCGGCTCGACCGCTTTCCGATCCGGCGCGGCGACACGGGTGTTGCAGATCATCCCCCACTCCAACGGATAGGTCGAAGGCCGCTTGGGGCCACCTGAACACCGACCTCGATGATCCCTCCCCGCGCCGCGTCCGGATTGTCCGTTGAGCGCCGAGAATTGAACATTTGCATCCCCGGCGCGACGAGGGAGGCCGAGGCGCTCGTGCGGGGGCCCACCGCCGATATGCGATCGCGGTCTCATTCGTTCAAATAGCCGAGCGATCCATCTATTTTGCGCGCCGGCGGCGCGCTGAGTTACGGTCATGGCTGACCCGTCTCTGGTTCCCCCGGCCCAAAGAGATGGTCGGCCAGGGAGGATCGCTTTCGTTCCTGCGCCCCCCTGCCAAGGAACAAGGCGGCCTCCCACTTCTTGGGATGGTGAGCGAAACGCCCGTCCGCCACCGCCCGCGGACCAGATGCCCCGCGTGCACGGTCAGGAACGCGATCGAACTATTCCATGGCCGCCAACCGCCAACGGGCAGGCGTCATGCCAACGACTCTTTTGAATGTGCGGGTGAAGTGAGCTTGATCGGCAAATCCCATCTCGTTCGCGACGCCGGCGATCGTCCAGGAAGGATCTAGAAGCAAGCGCTGCGCTTCTTCGATGCGACGACTGACGATATACCGATAGGGCGCATGTCCGACGGCAGAGCGGAATTGGGCTGCAAAACGCAGCCGGCTGAGCCCGGCGACCACACTCAGATCGTCGAGACTAATCGGCCCGCGAAGGTGCTCTTCCAAGTAGTCGATCGTGCGCCGTAGCCGCCATTTGGCCAAGGGTTGCGTCGCAGATGCGGATGAGGGTCGGCGAGCGCTCGACAACGAGATCAAGCGCGAGGTGAGCGCTAGGCTGATGGCGTCGATGAAAGTCGAATCGATCCCCACGCCGTTCTCGTCCACGGACCCCAGCATTCGGGTAAGGTCCGCCACCAGTGAATCCTGAGTGAATTCGGCATTGAACAGTTCGATGTCGCTCGGCGTCGCGCGCTCGTACATCGACTCGTAGCATTCGGAGATCAACTCGGGCGGCAGGAATATGCGCACTGAATCATATGGAGATCTGTAGACGCCGGTCCGCGGCAGGTTCGCGGGCGGCAGCAAGAACACGCGATTAGAGTTGATGACGCTGTCGAGGACAGTTCGTCCGCCCAACGTGAATTTGTAATCCAACCGCCTAAGCGAGTAGCTCAGGACGTGCGCCGTTTCTTCGTGGGTGGCCTCGAACTCGATCGGAGCGTGCATCGCGGCCTTTGACCATTTCGACAGCCTGATTTTCGGCGCGATTCCGCGCTGGTCGACCGCAGCCGGCGGCGCCACCAACCAGCGCAACTCCGGCAGGATAAATTCGCTCGCCCGCTGTTCGGCTTGCGAGAAGTCGCCTTTGGTCGCGGTTGATTCTCCGTCAGACATTTGCTCGTCCATTGGCGGCCAGGGCGACCACCGCCACTCCCTCTACGAACCTGAAATGTTCGAAGAACCTCGCCGGCGCCGTGCGCGTATCCAGGGTGACCTTCAGTTCGTCGTCGTGACTCGGGACTCGAGCGGCGTCGGAGACGCGCGCGGGTCCGATAATCTGTCGCCGCCACAAATCTGCCTTACCCGGCGCCTGTGGTAGTCGCCGGCCTGACATCGTATCCTTCCGATTTCTGGAAGGATGGGCCCCGATGAACGATGAGATCAGCGACCTCCGGCTGTTCGTCCGCATGGTGGCGGCCGGCAGCCTCTCGGAGACCGCGCGGCGGCTGAACAGTTCGCTGCCGGCGATGAGCCGCCGTCTTTCGGCGATGGAGCGCCGGCTGGGCGCGCGGCTGATCGACCGCAGCACGCGACGCTTCGCCCTGACGGAGGAGGGCGCGCTCCTCTACGAGCGAGGGATGCTCATCCTGGCGGACATCGATCAGGTGGAGGCGGAGGTCGGCGCCCGCACCCAGGCGCCGCGGGGCCACATCCGGGTCGGCGCGCCCCTGGAGATCGGGCGTCGCCGCATCGCCCCGCTGGTCGGCGCCTTCACCCGGCAGCACCCGGGCGTGACCGTCGAACTGGTGCTCAGCGACTCGCGCGCGAACATCGTCGGCGACGACCTCGATCTGGCCCTCCACACCGACCAGCCGCTGGACGGCGACATCATCACCCGTCTGGTGCTGCCGAGCCGTCGCGCCGTCTGCGCCTCGCCCGACTACATCGCCCGGCGCGGCCGCCCGGAAGCGCCCGCGGACCTGCTACGGCACGACTGCATACATCTGGTCCGCGGCCATCAGCTCTTCGACCGCTGGACCTTCGTCGACAACGGCAAGCCCCTGGAGGTGCGCGCGCCCCGCACGCTGTCGACCAGCAGCGCCGAGGTCGTCCACGACTGGATCCTCGCCGGCCACGGCCTTGGCCTGAAGGCGCTCTGGGACATCGAGGAGGATCTGGCCGAAGGGCGGCTGGTCGAACTGCTGGCGACCTACATCGACAGCGAGATCAACCTCTATCTGATCTATCGGACGCGAACCCACCTGCCGAACCGGCTGCGCCTGTTCATCGACTTCGTGGTCGGCGGACTCACAAAATAAAGCGCGGCTCGACCTGGGCGCGCGGTCTCGCCCCCGTCACGTCCCGGTGAGCCGGCCCGGGATTGAGCCTGGCGACGCCCTGCGGCCGGCGCTTGACCTTAAACCCAGCTTTAACGTTAGGCCCGGCTGGACATCCTTCCGGAACCGCCGCCGTGAGCCTCTTCGATCCTCTGGGGCTGGCGAATGGCGCCGTCCTTCCCAACCGTCTCGCCAAGGCGGCGAACCAGATCGCCGTCCGCTTCGGCCAGGCGGAGCCCGGCGAGGCGGGTGACCGCCTCACGCTTCAAACCGTGCGGCGGATTCAGGCGGACAACCGATGCTTCGCCGGCGAGGCCCGCTGGCGCGAGCGGGCCATCATGCGCCTGTCGGTCAGCTCCATGGCGACCACCTCGGACGAGGCCGAGCGCGCCTGCGAGGCCATCCTGGCCGCCTGGCGGGCGGTGCGGGAAAGTTGAAACGGCCGAGCTCGTCGAACGCGCTCGCCGCCCTGGTGGACGGTAGGCGGACGTTCCGAAATTCAACAACGGCCGTTGTTCCGCGTCGGATCGCCCGCTCCAACGGCGCGTTTCTGGCGCCGATGCAATGACCATAGTTGGCGCAACGTCGACCAAGCCGGCCTGCACAGATCGAGCGGCTGAGCACCGTACTGCTAGGATTTTCCCACGGGTAACTTGAAGCGGATTGGGAGATTGATCACCTGGCCCGGATAGACACCCACGCGGTCTCGATCGGGCAATGTAACAAGCTTGGAGATCTGCAGAGCTGCTGGGCCGAAGCCCACGGCAGGTGGGCTCTCCGAGACCACGTGGCAGTCCTTGACCCCATAGCTCGACGTGACCGCGCAGTTGAGCACCGCGTGGCCTTCGACTTTCTGCTTCACAGCCGCGGCCGGATAATATGAGGCGATCCGCTCAGCGAGAGGCCTCGCGTGGAACACATGGTAGATCCCAATTGCGCCAGCCGCGGCCCAAAGGGCGACCGCAAGTCCATACACGGACACCACAACCCAGAATTTGATAGGCGCCTCTGTCTTGCGGATGCCGCCGACAGGAAGCTCGCCGCGCGTGAAGGCGCGCCAGAGACTCCAGGAAAAGAGCCCGATCACAATAGCCAGGGCGAACAGTCGATAGTCCAAGCTACCGCGCTCCAGAATTACAGAGCCGCACTATAGAGAACACCGGCGCCCAAGACAGCGTCCTGTCGCGCAGACTGATTGAATGTCCAGGTTCTGGAGCGGAACCTACGACGGTTCTTGGCGCAGAGTCGGCCTGCCTAGTCGGTAAAGACCACCGTCTTGCGGCCGTTGAGCAGCACGCGGTCCTCCAGCACCCAGCGGACGGCGCGGGCCAGCACGCGGCGTTCGATATCACGGCCCTTGCGGATCAGGGCGGCCGGCGTGTCCCGGTGGCTGATACGCTCGACGTCCTGCTCGATGATCGGCCCCTCGTCGAGGTCGGCGGTGACGAAATGAGCGGTGGCCCCGATGACCTTCACGCCCCGCACATGCGCCTGGTGGTACGGCCTGGCGCCCTTGAAGCCGGGCAGGAACGAGTGGTGGATGTTGATGCAGCGGCCTTCGAGCCGCTCGGTCAGCCCGCCCGACAGCACCTGCATGTAGCGGGCGAGGACCACGAGTTCCGTGCGAGTTTCCTCCATTAGCCGCCAGAGCTGGGCCTCTTGTTCGGCCTTGGTGTCGGGTGTCACAGGCAGGTGGTGGAAGGCGATGCCCTTCAGATCCGTGTGCGGGAACTGCGAGGCCGGGTGGTTCGACGCCACCGCGGTGACCTCCATCGGCAGCTCGCCCTGACGCCAGCGCCAGATCAGGTCGGCCAGGCAGTGGTCGGTCTGCGAGGCCAGGATCATCACCCGACGACGGGCCTTGGGATCGCGCAGGCTCCAGCTCATCGCGAAGGTCTTGGCCAGGGTCGCCAAGCCCGCCCGCAGATCGGCCTCGTCCACGCCGGCGGCATCGAACACGACGCGCATGAAAAAGCGGCCGGTCTCGGCGTCGTCGTACTGCTGGGCGTCGAGGATGTTGGCCCCGCGCTCGAACAGAAATCCCGACACCCGGGCGACGATGCCGAGCTGGTCGGCGCAAGAGAGGGTGAGGATCATCACCGCCGCACCTGTCAGCCCCGGCCACTGGCGTCAACCACCGCGGCGTCGAACGCCATGATCGCGCGGGTGTGGGAGAGGGCTTCGCCCAAGTTGGCTCTTGGCGTTGGGAGTTCGGTCCAGTCGTCCTGGTCGAAGCCGCTCACCACCGGCTTCAGGGCGTCGACCGCCCAGCCTCGCAGCCTGGATCAGGCGACAGGCGACGCGGTCTTGCCGACCTCAGTGCGCGCGCCGGCGACCAACAACACCCTTGGGTTCATGGGGTGAGCCAGGACCTGACGGCCACGGCCAGCCGGTCCACCTGCGCGTCGGTGTGGTGCGCGCTGAAGGCGATGCGCAGGCGCGCCGTGCCGGCGGGGACCGTCGGCGGGCGGATCGGTACGGCCAGCAGGCCCTGCGCCTCCAGGTCCGCGGCCGCGGCCAGCGCGGTTTCGGCGGCGCCCAGCACGATGGGTACGACCGCGCTCTGGGCCTCCGGCAGGCCAAGGGCCATGGTGAACCGCCGCGCGCGCGCCAACGGCGCCGCCACGCGCTCGGGCTCCGCCGCCATGACGTCCAGCGCCGCGATCGCCGCGGCGGCGTTGGCCGGCGGCAGGCCGGTCGTATAGACCACCGTCCGCGCCCGGGTCTTGATCAGGTCGATGACTGGCCGGCTTGCGCAGACATAGGCGCCGTAGCCCCCGAGCGCCTTCGAGAAGGTTCCCATCGCCAGGTTGACCGTCGCGTCGGGAAAGAGCTTCGCCGAACCCGCGCCGCCGCCGACCACGCCAAGGCCGTGCGCGTCGTCCACCAGCAGCCAGGCGTCGTTCGCGCGGCAGAGACGGCCGATCTCGTCCAGGGGCGCGAGGTCGCCATCCATGGAGAAGACGCCGTCGGTGGCGACCAGCGCCCGTCCCGCTCCGGCGCGCCGCTCGGCGAGCTTCGCCGCGAGATCGGCCATGTCGTTGTGCCGGAAGGCCAGGGTCTCGGCGCCCGAGAGCTTCGCGCCCGCCCAGATGCAGGCGTGGGCGAGCTCGTCCGCCAGCACCAGGTCGCCAGACCCCACGAAGGTCGGGATGATGCCGGCGTTGGCGAGGTAGCCGGAGCCGAAGACGCAGGCCGCCTCGGTCCCCTTGAGGCCGGCCAGCCGGGCCTCCAGCTCCGAAAACAGCGGGTGGTCGCCGGTGACCAGCCGCGACGCCCCTGAGCCTACGCCATAGGTCTCAATGGCGCGCACGGCCGCGGCCTTCACCGCCGGGTGGTGACTCAGGCCCAGGTAGTCATTGCAGGAGAACGAGACCAGCCGCCGGCCGTCCCGCTCGACCCAGCCGCCGTCAAGACGATGGGTGGGCCTCAGGGTTCGCCGCAGGCTCTTGGCCTCTAGGGCCTCGAGCTTATTGGCGGCGAAGGCGGTCAGGGTGTCGTCCATCGCGCGCCTATGCCCTACGAGGGACGCGGGCGAAAGGCGCCGCCGCGCGGGGAGCTAACGTCAGACCAACCGTCCGGGTTCACGGAGGGCGCGCCGCACGTCTGGCGCCCCTGTTGCCAGATGAAGACCGCCCCGGCCCCGCTGGCCGTCGCGGGGAGCGACAGCCTTGGATCCGATCTGCGCTCACAGAGGCGCTTCGCCGCCGCGAGCGGAGGGTTTTCGCGGCGCAAGGTCGAGCCGTGCTATCCGACGCCGATGAGCCATCGCCTCGAGGCGCCCTTCGTCCTGCTCGAGGATCGCACCTCGATCGGCGCAGCGGGGCGGCTGTTCACACATCCGGTCGAGGTTGTCCGGTGCGACGATCTGGCGGGGGTCAGAGCTGGTCTTGAGCGCGTGCAATCCGGGTTGGACCGGGGCCTGCATGCGGCGGGCTTTCTGGCCTACGAGGCCTGGCCAGCGCTGGAGCCCGCAAGCCACCGGCGTCAGGGCGGCGCGCCCACCGGCCCTCTCCTCTCGTTCGGGCTGTTCGCGAGCTTCGAGGCGATCCCCGGGGCGGCCCTGGACAGGCTGTTCGGCGACCTCGCGCCGCCCCGTCCCATCCACGACGTCCGGCTGGGACACAGCCGTGAGCAGCACATCGCCAAGGTCGAGACGGTTAAGGCTCTGATCGCGGCGGGGGATGTCTACCAGGTCAATCTGACCTTCCCGATCCGCTTCCGCTACGCTGGCGATCCGCTGGCGCTCTACGCGGTGCTGCGCGCCCGTCAGCCGGTCGCCCATGGCGGCGTGGTGGCGTTGGGCGACGACGCCGTGCTCTCGGTCTCGCCCGAGCTCTTCGTGTCGATCGACGGCGGCCACGTGATGACCCGGCCCATGAAGGGCACCGAAGCGCGGGGACTGGACGCAAGCGCCGACCGTGAGGCCCGTCGGCGCCTGGCCGCCGACCCGAAGCAGCGCGCCGAGAACCTGATGATCGTCGACCTGCTGCGCAACGATCTGTCCCGCGTCTGCCAGGTCGGCTCGGTGCGGGTTCCGGCGCTCTTCACCGTAGAGACCTTTCCGACCTTCCACGCCCTGACGTCGACGGTCACCGGAGACCTCCGACCGGAGGCCGGACTGGACGAGATCCTGGAAGCCCTGTTCCCCTGCGGCTCGGTGGTCGGGGCGCCCAAGATCCGCGCCGGGGAGATCATCGCAGACCTCGAGACGGAGGGGCGGGGCCCCTATACAGGCGCTGTCGGTTCGGCCGGCCCCGACGGCGACCTGGCGTTCAATGTGGCGATCCGCACCGCGGTGCTCACGTCCGATGGAGAGGGGCGGTTCGGCGTCGGCGGCGGGATCGTCGCCGACTCTGATCCTGACGCCGAGTACGAAGAGGCCCTGCTCAAGGCCCGCGTGCTCACGGACCTCGCGGAGGATTTCCAACTGATCGAGACGCTCCGCTGGACGCCTGCGGGATTCGTTCGGCTCGGGCGCCATTTGGCGCGCCTGACGCACTCGGCGGGCCGCCTGGGCTTTGCCGCTGACCGCCGCGCGATCGAGCGCCAGGTCCGGGAGGCGGCCGTGGCTTGGCAGGGCGACACCGATCGGCGGGTCCGTCTGCTGCTCCATCGTGACGGATCGCTGGTGGTTTCCGACAGTGAGCTGGGCGGCGAGCCGGACCGGGCTCTTCGTCTCGGCCTGTTCGATCAGGCCCTCGACGCGGGCGATCCCTTCCTGCGCCACAAGACGACCCGGCGCGCCCTCCATGAGGCGGCCGTGGCCGCCGCCGCCGTGGCTGGGGTCGAGGAGATGGTCCTGCTGAACCGGAGCGGCGGCGTCGCGGATGGCGCCCGCAACAGCATTTTCGTCGAACGTGAAGGGCGGCTGTTGACGCCCCCGGTCGTGGCCGGGGCGTTGCCGGGCGTATTGCGGGCGGACCTGATCGCCCAGGGCGCTGCTGTCGAAGCAGAGCTGACCCTGGAGGATTTGCAGGCAGGCCCCCTTCTGATCGGCAACAGCTTGCGGGGACTGCGTCGTGGCGCCCTTGGCTGAGGAACTGAGGCCGGCGCCCTGACCGCGCCCGGCATGTCCTCGACCTCGATCTGTCCGTCACGCCTCAGCTCGATGTCGGAACGGTCGCCGCCATGCCGCGGGTTGAGGCGCGTGTGGATGTTGGCGAAGGCGCTGAGGTGAGGCTGACACGGCCCACCCCTGGCTCGGCTGGGGCGCACCGAAGGTGCGGCGGGTGGCGGGCGCGAGCCGTAGACCTACGGGTCGCGCCCGCAGAGGGGAGGAGCCAGTCTGTGCCCGTCGCTGTCTAGGGCAGGATAGCCTTGGCGGCGGCGGGTGTGCACACGGCGGACGTCGATGGCCGACTTCAAGCTGCGCCTTTCCGATGACCTGGCGGCCCGGTTCGACGGCTGGGCGGCCGAGCGCGGCGGTCGTTCCCCGGCGCTGCGTCACCTCATCGAACAAGCCAGCGGCGCCGGCTCAGCATCGTTCGAGGGGTCAGGCCGGCTCGGCTCTCGGCCGTCGAAACTGACGGTGCGCCTGGCTGCGGCGGACGGCCGGGGCCTCGACGCCGCCGCGGCCCAAATGGGTCTGACCCGCAACGCCTGGGCCGCCGCGCTCATCCGTCGTCGGCTTCACACGCGACCGACATTTCGCCGCTCGGACGAGCTGTCGCTGCTCGCCATGCAGACCGAGTTGCGGCGCATCGGTGTCAACGTGAACCAGATCGCCCGCGCCCTGAACACCGCCGTCATGGTGGGCAAGGTGCTCGATTTGGAGCTGACCTACCTCGATGACCTGCGGGCCGAGATCCGTGCCCACATGCTGGCCCTGCACGAGGCCTTCGCCGGCAACCTGGCCTACTGGCAGGTCGAGCCATGAGCGACTTCCAGGCCGTCCGCGGCTTCGAGGACGCCTGGCGTCCGCCGGTGCTGCCGCGCCGTCGGACACCGCGCACGATCCTATCGCCGCACGGATCAGGGGCCGGCGATGACGCCCGCGCTCGGCTCGCCCGCGTCGCCGCCCGGGCGCCGGAGGTGATGGTCAAGGTCACCGGTCGCACCCGCGACCCCCGCCACCTGCGCGCCCACCTCGACTACATCTCGCGTAACGGCGAGCTGGAGATGGAAGATCGCGACGGCGCCCTGATCACGGGCCGGGTGGCCGTAAGGGAGCTTGCCGACGACTGGAGCGGCGTCGCGCTGGCCGACAGCCGCCGCCGCGCCTCCACGCCGTTCAGCCTTTCGGTCATGCTGTCCATGCCCGCCGGCACCGACCCGGCGGCTGTCCGGGACGCGGCCCGCGCCTTCGCCCACGAGGTCTTCGCCGATCGGTTCGATTACGTGTTCGCCCTCCACACCGACGCCGACCATCCGCACGTCCACATCGCCGTCCGAGCGCTCGGCGATCACGGCGAGCGCATAAACCCGAAGAAGGCCGATCTTGAGGCCTGGCGGCAGGTGTTCGCCCAGGCCTTGCGCGAACGCGGCGTAGAGGCCGAGGCCACGCCCCGCCGCGCCCGTGGTGTCACCCGCAAGGCTGAACGCGGGCCGCTGCGGCGGATGCGCGAACGCCAGGAGGCTGGCAAGGGCGAGCCGGCCCAAATCCGCCGATCGGCTTACCGCGAGGCGGCCAAAGCCGCCTTCCAGGGCGAGGCGGCGCGGACGCCCTGGGAGAGCAAGATGACGGAGCGCCAGGCCCAGGTCCGTGGCCTCTACCTCGCCCAGGCGCAGGTGCTACAGCGGTCCGTTGATCCGGCCGACCAGACGCTGGGCGCCAAAGTAGAAGAGTTTGTTCGGTCCATGCCGCAGCCAGATAGCCAGCGGTTGGCCTTGGCGCGAGAGCTGCGCGCGGCCAACGCCGAACTTCATCGAACCCCCAAAGGTCAAACTAAAAATCGCACCCGCTAGGGCGCTCGCCCAGGTAGTGCGCTATGTATCGTTGAAGCGTTGCCTTGGCGAAGGTCAGGCAGTGAGGTTTGGCCGGCGCCGGAATGCAAATGGACAGTGTTCATAATCCTGATCGCTACATGGCCGACTTGCGGCAAGTGCTGTCGCAAGGGCGAAAGCGAATCGGGCTCCTGGTCGGCGCCGGGGCTCCGCTATCGATCCGGATCGACGACAATGGCCTTTTGAGCGCCACGGGCCACCCACTGATCCCGGGCGTGGATGAACTTACATCGACGGTGCTTTCCGCCCTCACCGGCGCAGAGAAGACGGCAGCGGCAGCCGTCCACTCCGACCTGGGGGCAAGCGCGAACATTGAAACGCTTCTCTCGAAAGTGCGCCTGCTCGAACAGGCGCTGGGGTCAACGCCGATCCACGGGCTAGACGGACCTGGCTATGCCGCCCTCGGCAAGTCGATCTGCCAGCAAATTGGAGGTCTTGTCGGTCCTACGCTGCCGACTGAGCGAAATGCATACAACGAGCTGGTTGCGTGGATCAGCGGCACTGTGCGCAGCCACGCCGTGGAAATCTTCACGACGAACTATGACCTTCTCTTCGAGGAGGCTTTTGAGCGAGCCCGCGCACCATATTTCGATGGCTTCTCCGGCGGCAGCGCGCCCTTCTTCGACCCTGTCACGGTGGCGGGCGACGATCTTCCGCCACGATGGTCGCGCCTTTGGAAGTTGCACGGATCGCTTGGCTGGACTCTGGAGGGAAATGCTGTTGTCAGGCGCGGCGCGCGCGATGCGACGCAACTCGTCTACCCGGACTACCTGAAGTACGACCTGACCCAGAAGCAGCCGTATGCAGCGCTGTTCGAGCGCCTGAAGACCTTCCTCTCGACGCCAGACACCCTGCTGTTGGCCACGGGATTCTCCTTCCGAGATTCCCATGTGTGCGCGGTCCTCGACGAAACCCTGGCGATGAACGCCAACACGGCTGTCTTCGCATTCCAGTATTGTGACCTCGATCACGAGGAGGGTGCCTGTCGACTTGCCTACGATCGGCCGAACCTCAGCGTCTATGGCGCAGACGGCGCCGTGATCAACGGTGTCAGGGGCCGTTGGCAGCCAGGTGAACTGGCCAAAAACTGGGCAGAGATTCGCGCAAGCTTTTGGGATCGACCGAGCGCCGGAACTCCGGCTCAGTTTCTGTTGGGCGACTTCCAGCGGTTCGCACGGTTCTGCGCGCTTGCCCAGGCAACGGAGCTGAGCCGGGCCGGAGAAGTTGAGGTCCCAACGCCGGCCGCCGACATTGAGGCCGACGCGGCGGCTGAGGCAGCGTCTTGAGCGGCACCGATCCCACCTACCTGGGTTGCGTGAGCGCAGTCTCGGGGGCGTCTCTCACCGTCAAGTTGGCGGAGTCGTTGGCGTCGGGCCTGGCCATCATCAACGGACACACCTATCGCGTTGCCCAAGTCGGCAGCTTCGTCCGCATCCCCCAGGGTTACCAGGACCTCTACGGTGTGGTCTCGGAGGTCGGCGCCACGGCGGCGCCGACGACGATCGTTGACGCATCGATCGACACCGGCCGCTGGATGCGAGTTGAACTGGCCGGAGAGGCGATCGGTGCCCGGTTTGAGCGGGGGCTAAGCCAACACCCAAACATCAATGACACCGTCCACATCGTGACGGAGGCGGACCTTCGGCGCATCTACGGCCAGGGTGGCGACGATCAGGTGGCTATCGGGACGCTCTCCAGTGCCGAAAACATCGTCGTTCGCCTCTCCCTCGACAGCCTCGTGACGCGCCACTGCGCGGTGCTCGGCTCCACCGGGTCGGGCAAATCCACCACCATCGCCAGCCTGCTGAGGTCGATCGTCCGGCCGGAGGCCCCGGCCACCGGATCGCCGGGGGCGCGGATTCTCCTGCTCGACTTGCACGGAGAATATTCGAAAGCGCTTGCGGACGTCGCGAAGGTCTTCAGCGCCACGCCCCAGCCCGGGGAGGACCCACTGTACGTGCCCTTCTGGGCGCTTGAAGCCGGCGAGCTGCTCGACTTCGTTGCAGGCGCACTGAACGACAATCAGGAAATCGCCTTCACCGACAAGATCCAGGAGCTTAAGGCGGCGAGGCTGCAGGCGGCGCCTCTCGCAGGCTTGGAGCCGCAATCGCTTACGATCGACAGTCCAGTTCCATTCAGCCTCAAACGGCTATGGTACGACCTCATCGACTTCGAGACCACGACGTTCACCGGCCCGCAGCGCGATCAGCCCGCCCGCGAGCATCCGGGTGATGCGGAAACTCTGATGCCGCCACGCTACACGCCGCACGCGATGGGCGCAGCCGGCCCATTCCTCAACGGGGCGGCGAAAGGCATCCGTCGTCAGCTCAACCTCCTTCGCTCCCGGCTGCTCGACCGACGGTTTGACTTCCTCCTGCATCCAGGGCCGTGGGAGCCGGACCTCGATGGCGTCGTGGCACAGGACTTGGACGTCCTCCTAGCCGGCTGGCTCGGCCACGACCGACCAATCACTATTCTGGACCTTTCGGGAGTTCCCAGCACGGTTCTGGAAAGGCTGATCGGGTCCATCCTGCGTATCGTCTACGAAGCGCTGTTTTGGAGCCGGGAGAAAACCGAAGGTGGGATTCTTCGACCGCTCCTTGTGGTGATGGAGGAAGCCCACAGGTATCTCGGCCCAGATACCGGGGGGGTCGCTTCGGCCATCGTCAAGCGGATCGCAAAGGAGGGCAGGAAGTACGGCATCGGGGCGATGCTGGTTTCGCAGCGCCCCGCGGAAGTGGATGAGACCGTCCTTTCTCAATGTGGAACGCTGATCGCCCTCCGCTTGTCGAATCCAGCCGACAGGAGTCGCGTCAAGGGCGCGTTGCCCGACAATCTGGCCGGCTTGATGGACCTGCTTCCCGTTCTTCGGACTGGCGAAGCGATCATTGCGGGGGAAGCCGCCCGGCTTCCTGTTCGATGCCGAATCACATTGCCGTCTGAGGCCCATCTGCCGAGGAGCGCAGACCCCGAGGTTACGGTTGCCTGGTCCCGCCGCCGACTTGCCGAGGGATATGACCGGGTGGTCGCCTCCTGGCGCGCCCAGAGCACGACTGCTGTTGCCGTCAGTACGAATATTCAGCGGGAAGCCGTTGAGCCGGATGAAGAAGCGGAGGGATAACCATGGACCGCGAGCCTGTGGCTTCAACGAATATAGCCTCCGTCGGATATGACGAGGCGGGTGAAACGCTCGAAGTCGAATTCTCCAACGGCACGATCTACCAGTACTACAACGTTGGTGCCGCGCTCTATGAGCAATTCCGGCAGTCTACATCAAAGGGGCAGTTCCTGAACGCCTACATCAAGAACGCCTACCCCTATTCACGAGTAGGCTGACTGCCAAGGGCGCCGCCGCGGCGCCGTAGTGAACTGGCTGGATAGGTCCATGGCGACACCTGCAGAACAATCAGTGCAGCGGGCTTTGAATGCCTACAACGCTCTCGCGGCGGCCGAAACCTTTGCGAAGGCGCGGGAGGCGTGGGAGGATTTTCTGACCCACTGGAGGCGCGGGCTAAATCGCTGCGACGTGATGGGCAAGCGCGGCAGGCGCGCAGCCTATGTGCCCAACCGCGTGAGAGTAGAAGCCGACCCGGCGCTTGCCTATTTGTGGGCAGCGAGGAATGCCGAAGAACATGGCATCGCCGAGATCGCGACAATCCAAGAACGCGCCATCGCCATCGGCGCGTTTGGAGGCTACCAGGAAGAGGTCGATGACCCAGGCCCGAGCGGCGAGTTGACCGTAAGGTATACGCCCCTGACGGACGACCCGCCGCCGTTCTTTGCGATTTTGCCCGAGCACATCAAGCTTCAGCCCGTCGCGGACAGGGGCAACCTTCTGCCGGTGCCGCCGGGTTATAACTACGACGTAGGGGAGACTTCGGCGCCGGTCGCGCTGGCGAAAGTCGGTCTCGACTTCCTCTTTGAGCAGGTCGCCAACTGCCCAAGCTAGGGCAGTCCGAGATCATCGAATCATCCATTGTGCTCCGATGGACAGCTCGGCCGTCACTCTGTGCATTGGGCTAGCGACCGTGCTTACGAGCGGCGTCGCATCGTCTGTCGTGACGTATCGGCTGAACCGCAACAAAGAGCAGACCTTTTTCATGCGGCAGAAGGCGGAAGCCCTCTATCTCGCCGCTGACGAATATGGCCGTGGCCTTTCAGCGCACGTGATCACGCTGCTCCCAGTTGCTCGCGGCGACCTTGACTACAATCAGATGCTCGACCTCCAAAACGCCAACCCGCCCAGCAAACGTGACGGTGGGTTTGAAACCCTGAGCATGTTGGTCAGCATCTATTTCCCAGAGATCGAGCCGGAGCTGCAGGCCTTGCTGAAGGCTCGTGACCGCCTCGGTGAAGTGCGCGCCGCCCATAAGCAAGCCTATAAGGAGGGCGAGGGTGCGGACCTTGTCTGGGTGGCGGGATTTTCGCAGGTCGGAAAAGAAGCTGATCAGGCGATCAAAGCCCTCAAAGCTGCGATCATCCGTTCCGCCCGGCGCTATGCCATCGCACCGTCGGAACCGAAACGCAGGATCGGCCGAGTAACCGGTGGAAACTGAGGTGAGACGGCACCGTGGAGTGTCTCGCGGAGCATCTCGCCCGCGAAACAGATCGCCACGCCGACATAGACTTCCAAAAACCGACCCACGCCCCGTTACAGAATCTGGGTAGGCTCGGCTGCGATGCGAGAGCTTGATATTGAGCTGACAGAGGCAGAGCGCGGCCTGTTTGACCGAGTCGAGTTCGATCAAGGCCGCCTCTCCCATGAGACCTGGCAGGTGAACGCACCGCTGGTCGAGCAGCTCTTTGACCTGCTCAATGGACGAGGCGCCCTCCCAGCGCATCGATTGAAATGGTTCACGGACGCCGACTTCAATCCGGGCGGTCGCGGGAAATCGCGGGAGGATCAATGGCGGCGGAACGGCACGAGTGGACGAGAGGTTCTTCGCCACCCAAACTTCTTGGCCTACTTCGCCTACTTCATTTGTGGTCCGGACCTGCCTCCGGGCGCGTCACGCGCGTTTCGGGCCGCGGTTGAAAACTGCGGAATGGTCACATCGGGCGACATGCCCATCCTCAGCAAAGCCGCCCGGACGCTCGCGCGGCAGCACGGGCTGGAAGCGCATTTCGCCAGCGAAGAGTTTTACAAGCTGGCTCTCGATTGCGGCCTGGCGCGCAATGCCGGCTACATCCGCGATGGGGTCAGGAGTCTTCGCTAGCCCAGCCGGATGAAGACCGGCGTGTAACCACGGCGTTGCGGTCGGGCTAAGGGCCGTCGATATTCACCCTATGGAAGCGTGGCCGCAAATCCCAGACGACGTAGTGACATGGTTTCGCGGCATGTTTGCCGAAGCCAACCGGCGCGTCTGCGAGCGTCTTGTGAACGTGCCCAATATTCGGGAGACATCCCTGGACGATGGCCTCGTCGAGTCTTTGATCCCCGATACGGCCCCGAGGCTCCTCCCGTCCGGCGCCATCGTGCGCGTAGACACGCACAACGTTGGCGGGCTCCGAAGGTTTGGCGATCCTCATTGGGATCTGCCTTTTCGCAGGCGATGGGAAACCGCCGACATCGCCATCCTTGTGTTTGTCTATCGGCGCGAGACGCTGGTCGCCAAGAAAATCGGCCTCTTACAATCCAAGCGGCTGTATCCCGCCAACAGCGACGTTGAGGACGACGACGAAGTCAGCTTCCTCTTCGGGATGAATGCATTCATCCGCCGGGAGGGCTCGCAGGCCATCGGCGCGTTGCATCGTGACTTCGTTTTCGATGACACCTGTGCCTATGGTGCCATGCACGCCGGCAGCAATCAGACCGCCGCCATAGACAAGCTGAACAGCGATTTCGGGAAGGCGATCTATTACCTTCTCTACAACCCCCATCTGGTTCCGTTTTCCGTCTCCTATCCACTCCGCTCGCGCGTCCAGATCGATGAACCAACCGTCGGCTGTCGCGTATTCGACGCCGATCAGGTTCATCGCGCGCTCGCAGGTCTGGGCGAGGGCGCATCCCCGACCTTTGAGCTGATCAACCGCGAGGGTGCGGACAGCAACTGGCGGCTAGAAACCTGGGCGGCCGACTTGCTACTGACGTGCAAAGTGGGACAGCGATTCGACGACTCCAGGGACAGTGATGTCCGGTATCTCATCGAGCGGCGGTCCGGCCCGATCGGCGCGGCCTTGGCCGCGTCAATCACGCTTCCGGAGGAGTGAGCGAGATGATTGCCGCGACCTACACAGGTTCCGCACAGGCGATTCTTGCCTGATTTTTCCCATCAGAATCAATAGGATAATGGCACCTGATCTCCCACAAGGGGAGAACAGGGCAGCCTGGCACAGCGTCGTGACCGATAGCGAGATCGAGGCCCTGGATTGGGGGTGGGTGACGAACGGCCGAGTCGCGAGGCCTTCGACCTTAGCGGGTTCGTCTGTGTTCGCGCCGCGAAGCTGATCTGCACTCCAGATCGACCTCGTCGAAACGGCCGCCGCGGTCCAGCCATTCGGCGATGCGCGTGCGCGCCTGTTCTAAGAGCCGCGCCTGGACGGCTGGGTCAGAAATGCGGGATTTGACCACCGCGTCCACCACCTCCAGGCGGGACTCGGCGCCGGCGCGGTGGCGATCTCGGTTCGGGTGGGCGCGGGCATCGTCGAGGTCCTGGCTGAGCTTCGCCCAGGCCTCGCGGCGGCGCTGCGCCTCGATCCGGCGCTCGAGATCCTGAGTGTCCCGCGCCGTGGCCCGGTAACCGCGGACCTCCAGGCCTTCCGCGCGGGCGATCAGCCACGCTTCCCGCCGAAACTCGGGCGTCCCGGCCAACGTCACCTTGGCCCAGCCGCGGTGCCGGGCGATCGCCGTCAGGTGCCGGATGACGTTGGGGTCGGTGCGGGTGGTGGTCAGCCGGTCGCCGCGGTCCCGGAAGGCGGGCGTGGCGATGGTGGCGTCCGCATAGAAGCCGAGTCCCAGGCCGCCGCGGCCATCGAGATAGTAGCGCCGCCGAAGGTCGTCCGGCACGTCGCCGGTCACCGTGGAGCGCAGGCCGGTCGCCTTCAGGCTGTTCGGCGGAGGGGCGTCAACGGCCATGGTCGGGATCTCCCGGAAGCACGACGGAGCTGTCGATGAACCGCTCGACCCAGTCCGCCACCTCGGCCTCGCCGGCGCCCTGCGCCGGCAGCGGCTCGAGGCCGGCCGCCGCGAGGGCGGGCAGCATCAGGGTCAGGCGAAGGTCGGCGTCGGCCTGGGCGTCGGCGGCCGGCGACGGAGGCGGCGCGAAGGAGGTAGGCGCCTGGCCGGCGCCGGGATGCGCGGGGATCGTCGGGGCGGGCCGCCGGCGGGCCCTGAACGCGCGCTCGCGCCCGTAGACGATCTTGCGGCCGCGGACGGGGGGCAGGCCGGCGCGCAGGACGATCAGCCGGGCCGGCGGCATCTGCATCAGCTCCTGGGGGAGCATCAGCGCCCGGCGCTGGTCGGAGTCGGTGCGGCTGCGGTGGCCCTTGGCGAAGCCGGTCGGGCGGCTGCTGGCGCGGCCTTCGTAGGTGTAGGCGCCCAGCCGTTCGGAGAGTTCCCGGGCGATCTTCAGCTCCTTGGGGGCGAACGCGATCTCGACGCCGCAGTTGGCGATAATCTCCTCGGCGAGGTCGGGGCCGTACTCGGCGCGCAACTGGGCAGGGCTCTGCAGGACCGGCAGCAGGCGCAGGCCGTAGCCGGCCACATAGGCGAAGGCGTGGGCGATGACGCGGGCGTGGCCGAGCCGGGCGAACTCGTCCAGCACCACCAGCACCGGCACGGCGTGGCGGTTCCCCTCGGGCCGCTCGCGGGTGTTCAGGTCGATGAGCTGCTGCAGCAGGAGATTGTAGAGCGGAGCCACCCGCGCGAGATTGTCCGGCGAGACGGTGAGGTAGAGCGAGATCCGCTCCCGCCTGAGGTCGCGCAGGTCGAAATCGCTGACCTCCGTGGCGGCGCAGACCCGCGGGCTTAGCCAGAGGTTCATCCGCGAGGTGATGGTCTGCTTGATGCTCGCGAAGGTGTTTTCCGAGGCCGAGCAGAAGTCGCCGAGCGCGCTCGCGCCGCCGGACGACAGGGGTCGGCCGGCCTTGCGTCGGGCGGCCAGGATGGCCGGGAGCCGCGTGCGCGGATCGCCTGCGGTGAGCTCGGCGTAGATGGCGCCCAGGCTGAACGGCAGCTCGGGGGTGTCGGCCACCAGGGCGCCGACGCCGATCAGGCCGGTGCGCGCCGCCTCCGCCCAGAAGGGGTCGGCGTGGGGCGGCGCCGGGAACAACATCACCGCCAGCCTCTGCAGCTCGTCCAGCACGGCCGAAGCGTCGGCGCGGTCGATGTGGCCCAGCGGGTTGAAGCGGGCGGTCCGGCCGTCGGGCTCCAGCGGATCGAAGGCCAGGGTCCGCTGGCCGTGCGCCGCTCGGAAGCCCGCTGTCGCCTCCCAGTTCTCGCGCTTCACGTCTAGGACCACGACCGAGTCCGGCCAGGACAGCAGGTTGGGGATCACCACGCCGACGCCCTTCCCCGTCCGCGTCGGGGCGTAGAGCAGGACGTGTTCGGCGCCGCCGAAGCTCAGCAGGGCGCCGTCCTTGCGGCCGAGAAGGATCCCTGGGATCGCCCGCAGGCCGGCGCGGCGAACCTCCGGCTCGCTGGCCCAGCGCGCCGCCCCGTAGAGGGGCGGACGCAAGCTGTTGAGCAGGGCCAGGCCGAGCATCGCCGCGCCGGCGAGCGCCGCCAGCGCGCCCAGCGCCATCCAGCGCCGTACGCTCGGATCGCCCCGGAAGTACCAGAACCAGGCCGGGACGGCCGCGGGATCCAGGTGGGCCGAAAGGCGGCGGAGACCGGCGAGGGCGATCACGGCCGCCAAGGTCGTGAGCCCGCCCGCCGCGCCGGCCGCCAGGGCGCCGACATAGGTCGCCCTAAGCGGCCAAGGCGCGCTTGCGAAGCGGGTCATACCAGACCTCAGTGATGAAAAATTCGCCCTCGACCCGGCGCATCTGGACGACGATGTCGACCAGCACATGCAGCAGGGCGCGGATCTCGGCGCGCGGCAGGTCGCGGCCGCCGTCGGACTCCTTTACCAGCAGGGTCAGCTGCTCGAAGGCCAGGAGGGCGCTGTCGGCGTGGATCGTGGTGATGCTTCCAGGATGGCCGGTGTTGACGTTGCGGAGATAGAAGAACGCGGTCCCGTCGCGCAGTTCCTGCAGCAGGATGCGGTCGGGCCGCATGCGCAGTGCGCTCTCCAGCAGCTGCTTGGCGCCGACCTTGGCCAGCCCCTGGCCGTCCTTGGCGTAGAGCAGATGCACCGCGTTGCGGTGCGGGACGGTGAGCTCGCGGGCGTCCTCGATCGTCAGCAGCCGCTCGGTCGGCGGGATCAGCTGCACCAACCCCTTGGCAAAGGTGGTCTTGCCTGAACCCGTGGCGCCGGAGATCAGGATGTTGCGGCGGCTCGCCACCGCCCGCCGGAAGAACCCCGGCCAGTCGCGGGCATCGTACAACGCCGCCAGCTCGATCTCGTCGCGGGAGAGATCGTGGGTCGCGAACGCGACCTGATCGAACAGACCCTGGCGCGCGAAGTCGTCGAGATCGAGGTGCGCCGCCGAAGGCTTGCGTACGGTGATCGAGGCCTGCGCCGCGGCCGGCGGCAGGACGATCTGACAGCGCGCCCCGCCGGGAAGGACCGTCGAGCAGATCGGGGTCTCGGCGGTGACGTCCTGGGCGGTGAAGGCGGCCGCGGCCCGCGCCAGGGTGGCCAGCCAGGCTTCGGTGAGGTCGGGGGTCTCCCGCCATTCCCAGCCGCCGCGGCGTTCCAGCCCCAGCTCGCCCGGCCGGTTGATCACAAGCTCGGTGACGTCGTCGGGCGCCAGGGCCGCCTGCAACGGCGCCAGGTAGTGCTGCAGGACGGCGTGATCCTGGCCCACGGGCTCAGCGCGCCTTCAGGCCGTAGACGCCGGAGAAGTCGAAGTCCTGCGCGACGAAGATTGAGACTTCGGCCCCCTGCGCCTTGCGCAGGGAGGGCGGGATGTTGATCGCGTTCTGCAGCGCGACGGCGGCCGCATCGGAGGGCGCGCGCGCGGTATTGCTGGCGCCGCCATTGCCGGCCAGGGCGTAGCTGCCGTCGTCGACGATCGAGAGCAGCAGGGCGCCGCCGAACCGGTCCCAGAAGTGCGTGTCGAGGTCTCCGTCGAAGCCGGCGCGGCCCAGCGCGTCCGCCGCCGGGGACTCAAGCCGGATCGCCACCCCCGCGGGGGTCACCGCCCGGGTCCAGAGCACGAAGAGGCGCTTTTGGCCCTGGCGCAGGCTGCTGCGGTACTCCCCTATAACCTTGGTGCCCTTCTCCAGCAGCACCACCCCGCCGGTGTCGGAGAGGACATCGCGGGGGATGAGGCAGCTGACATAGCCGGGCGTGGCGGTGTCCATGGCGGTCTGCAGGAGGCAGGGAATGGCGCTACCGGCGACGATCAGGAAGTTGCGGTTGGGCAGCCGCGCCGCGCGCGCCTGGCCGAGGGTCGAGCCATGTCGCAGCTGGTCGAGCTCAGTGGCCGCCCCGGTGGTGGCCGTCTCGATCGCGGGCGCGACGCCGGTCGACCCGACCAGGCCCGCGAGGCCGCCACCCTCGCGGCTGTAGGCGATCAGCGGCGCACCGCGGACGGCGGCCAGGTCGGCGCGGGCCTTTGCCGCGGCGTCTGTCGGGGCGCCGGCGGGCGCCGCACCGCCGGGCTGCAGCGCCGGGACCTGGGCTGGGTCGCCGTTGGCCGGCTGGCCGCCGGTCAGGCTGGGCGCCCCCAGCCCAGGCGCGGCCAAGGTCGGCGGTTTGAGCGGTTCGAAGGCCACCACCTGGCGGACCGGCTGGTCCGGCGTCCGGGCCGGTTTGGCCCGCGGCGGATGCATCGTGGCGGCCGCGAAGACGCCGCAGCCGGCGACGAGGGCGGCCAGGGCCACGGCCTTGCTGGCCCGGCCGGCGCCGAAGCGGCCGGCGATCGGCGAGATCGTACGATCCGCGCCCGACAGGGCCCCGGCCTTCGGCGGCTCGGCGACCGGACCGGCATCGAGATCAGTCATGGTGGGGCGCCCCCTTGTCCGTGCGGATCACATCGCTGGCCGCCGTGCCGGTGCCGGGGTTCTGGCCATAGGGTTCGAAGGCGTCGTTGAAGATGCACAGCACCTCCCGGCCGCGGCGCAGCCGCAGCTCTCGGGCCACCGCATGCACCACCACATATTCGCCGCGCACGTCGAAGGGCACGAGGGTCTCGGTGCTGTCCGCGCCTACCTCGTAGAGGGTCGGCACCGGCTGGTTGGCCGGGAAGCGCAGCACCGTGAAGCGGCCGTTGTCGGAGACTTCCGAGGGCTGCAGGCTGGCCGCGCCCTGCACCTCGTAGGCGAGGTTGCGGCGCCCTTCGAGCACGGCGCGATCGAGCTTCAGGTCCACGACGCGGCGCTCCAGGGCCGCGGCCTCGGCGGCGGCGACCGAGGCGGCCTTGGCGGTCTCGTCCACCGGATAGCGGAACCGCAGGCCGAACACGGTGTCGGCGGTCTGGCGGCCCGCCGAACCGGCGCGGGTCGAGAGCTCGAAGGTATAGGTCCGTGTGCCTGCGCCCCGGCCGCAGGTGACGATCAGGTTGGTGCGGCCGCGCGGGGCCGTGGGTTTGACGAAGAGGATGTTCTTCTCCGCCGCCACCTCCCAGCCGGTGGCGTCCCCCAGCGCCACCTGCAGGATGGTCTCGTCCTCGCCGAGCACGATCTGGGTGGCCGTGCGAAAGACGCCGGTGACCTTCACGACCGCCCAGGGGTCGTAGTCGACGACCTTGATGCGCGGGTCGGACGGACCGGCGCGAGGCATATCCAGGGCGTGGGCGGCGGGCGCGGCGCACAGCAACGCCAGGGCCGCGGTCGGAAGCAGCCAGGCCCTCATGGCGTCACCTCCGGGTCGGCCCGGTAGCTGGTCACCTGGAAGCCCAGCGGATTGCGCAGGCGGTCGGCTTCCGCCATCGGGGCCTTGGTGTAGTGGAAGGCGACGGTCGCGATCCAGTCGCTCTCGATGACGCTCGCGCCCTGGCGCACGGATCGATGGAAGCGGACGTCGGCCACCTGCGGGCTGACGAAGCTCACGGCCCGGATCTCGACCTGCGCCTCGCCGGTCGGCCCATAGACGACCTGGGGACTTGTGGGGTTGAGCGGCCGGAACGCCTGCGCCCACCGCTCCTGCTCGTCGGGCGTCGACATGATCGACACCTGGCGGAAGTTGGCTTCGGCGGCCGGGGCGAGCCAGCCTTCCCGGGCGCGGACATATTGCGCCAGGAAATGCTTGGTGACCGCCTCGTCGTAGCGAATCGGCGCGCCGGCCTTCAGCGCGGAGATGACATCCACAGCGCCGGTGGTGCGGTCGACGCGGATCACATAAGGGGCCACCGTCTTCAGCGGAGCGAGGGCCGCCACGGCGCCGACCGCCGCCGTCGCCACCAGGCCGGCGAAGGCCGCCACGCCCCAGGCCACGCGGCGCGAGCGCTCCGCGGTGCGCCAGCGATCGGCGTCCCAGCTCTGCGCCTCATCGAAATAGACCCTCAGGTCGGCTGGCCCGTTCATGTCCCGCACCCCGGGGATGGAGGCGAGGACACCTGCGGTGCGAGCGCGGCCGGCGCTGCAGCCCCGGCGGGCGACGCCGAGGCGCCCAGCACCGTGCCCTGCGGGTTGGCGGGACGGCGATGCTTGCCGTCACAGACCGGGAGCTTGTCGGCGGACGACGTCGCACAGCCGCTGACCGACAAGGCGAGAAGGATGAGGATGGGTAGAGGTTTCATGCGCCGCCTCCGGACAGTCGAATGCTGCCGCCGCCCTTCGGCGGAGTGTTTCGCGCCTCCTGCGGGCCCTGGGCCTTGGGCGGAGAAGGGCTGGCCCGGTTCACCGCGGCGTTCGCGAAGTCGGCCAGGCCCACGCTCGCCCCGCCGGCGATGCCGGCCGCGATCGCCGGGGTCTGCAGGAAGAAGATCGAGCCGAGAATGCAGAGGGCGACGAACAGCATGCCGCCGGCCATCGGATCCTGGCCGTCGATGCCGCTCCATTGCTGGGCGAGCAGCGACAGGATGAGTTGGAAGACCGTGATGATCAGGGCGAAGAGGACGATGTAGTTCACCGCCTGCGACAGCCAGCCGAAGAAGAAGCGGCGGCTGGCGTCGAAGAGGGCGCAGGCCACGAAGATTGGGCCGAGCGCGACCAGGAGCGCCAGGGCGACCTTGGCGATCATCACCACCCCGAACCCCAGGCCCGCGGCGATGGCGCCCGCCACATAGACCAGGGCCGCCATGATCCAAGGGCCGAAGTCGATGGGCGTGGCGGTCTTGCTGAGCTTGTCCGCGAGATAGGCGGCGTGGGCGAAGAACTGATCGAAGGCGGCGCCGACATCGGGCGCGCCCGCGCCGCTGATCGCCTGGCTCAAGCTGTCCGGCAGGGTGTGGAACAGCGGCGTCGTGACGTAGGTGGAAAAGGCCACCGTGGTGGCCAGCATGTAGATGAAGGCGAGCTTCAGGCTGCGCACCGCGAAGTCCATGATCGGCTCGGAGATCGCGCCCCGCAAGATCGCGAACCCGTAGAGCAGGACGTAGAGCACCAGAGCAGCGCGCAGGGGTCCGGAGACCACCGCGATCGCCGAGGTCGCGCGCTCGTTCAGGAAGGTGTCGAGCTTGCCGTCGATGAACGTGCAGGCGGGCTCGAAGATCTGGAAGGTCGCGGCCACGGCGCGCCTCAGAAGCTCTTGCGCAAGATCGCCATGCGCGCGTCCCGCGCGGCGGCGTTGATCCCGGCCTGGGCGTTCACGCACTCTTCGCCGCGCGCGGTTCCGGCCGCACAGGCGTGGACGACATTCGCCGCCTCGCCGGTGTGCGCCTGGAAATAGCTGACGCTCCGAGGCGTAGGGGAGCAGGCCGCAAGGGCGCCAAGGACCGCAAGGAGAACGACCCGGGTGCTCACTGGAAGGCCTGCTGGAACAGCGCCATCCGGGCGTCTCGCGCCGCCGCCGCCCGCTCGCGATCCCGCTGCGCTTGAAGATGGTCGGCGGCGGCCTGAGTCATCGCCAAGCCCTGCAGGCGCATCTGATCGTTGGCGATCATCGCCTGTTCCGTGGCCGCTCTGGCCTGCAGGTCGAGGACGGCGCGGGCGTTGGGCGCCGCGTCGATGGATTGCTGCAGGGTCTGCAAGCCGGTGAGCCGCTGCTGGCCGCCCGTGGCGACGGCTTGGCCGAGGGCCATGTCGGTCGCCGCGCGCATCCCGGCCGCCTCGAGGTCGGCGGCGAGCCGGTCGCTGGCCGGCGGTGTGTAGAGCCGGTTGGCGCTGCGGATCGCGGCCGCCTGGGCGCCGATCGCGCCGAGGCCTGCGACGTCGCCCTGGGCGGCGGCCATCAGCGCGGGAATGCCGGGGAGCAGCTGGCGGAGCGCCGGTCGCTCCAGGCTCTGGGCGATGGCGCCGACGTTGGAGCCTTGGTTGAGGCTCTGCAGAAGCTGCTCGCCCTGCTGAACCTGGGTCTCGGCCTGATGCAGCTGATTGAGCGCGGTCTGCGCCTGCTGGATCAGCTTGGCGTAGCTGGTGGCGTCATAGACCGCCATCTGGGCGTGAGCCGCCGACGCCGTGAGCGACAGGGCCGCGAGACCGGCTACGAGAGTACGGCGCAGGGTCATGGGAGCAGCCTCCGTTCGCGATGGAAGGGGTCGAGCCACTGGGCGGGGTCGTCGCCCACCCGGGCGCGGATGCGGTCGAGCAGGTCGACGGTTTCGGTCCGGCCGGAGAGGATCGCCAGTTCATCCTCCAGGCCGTCGAGGCGGAGCTCCGCGACCACCGAGTTGAGGCCCTGCTTGATCAGGAA